>ERZ827181.70-NODE-70-length-144569-cov-15.300545_pt1 | contig 144569 bp, 126 predicted proteins | sample MGYA00519778_ERZ827181 | MGnify/ENA primary metagenome ERZ827181 (study PRJEB31778, sample SAMEA3449273) | human gut metagenome | biome: human gut; feature: human-associated habitat; material: faeces | place: United Kingdom | collected 2010/2012 ...
GTATTTTCTTCGCCGCACATGTCGCCGAAGAAAATGATTGGACTTTCTTTGCGCCTGCGGGCGCAAACTCTACGAGGTTCTTTGACATGCTGGAGCGTGCGCGGGTGTTACCCGCGTACGCTTTGCATCTGTCAAGAAGGCAGAAAAAGCCAGCCGCGGCGACGCCGTGGCTGGCTTGTTTGCTGTTTATGTGCGCTGCGCGGACGGTATGTCCTTGCGCTCAGCGCTTTTTCTTGTTGCCGAAGATGCCGCTGCGCGGTTCGCTCACGGCCTCGTTCATCGACTCGGCGTAGGCGTGCAGACGCTCCTTCTGCTCGGCCGTCATATTCTTCGGCACGGTGATCGTGATCGTGACGAACTGGTCGCCGCGGCCGCCCTTGCTCTGCAGGTACGGGATGCCCTTGCCGCGCAGACGGAACACGCTGCCCGGCTGCGTCCCCTCGGGGATGGTGAGCTTGACGCGGCCGTCGATGGTCGGCACTTCGATCTCTGCGCCGAGCGCCGCCTGTGCAAACGTGACCGGCATCTCCATGAGCACGGAGTTGCCGTCGCGCTCGAAGAACGGGTGCGGCTTGACAAAGACTGTGATGAGCAGGTCGCCCGCCGGTCCGCCGTCAAGTCCGGCATTGCCTTTGCCGCGCAGATTCAGCGTCTGCCCGTCGTCGATGCCGGCCGGGATCTTGACCTTGATGGTCTGATTCTTGCGCACGGCGCCGCGTCCGCCGCAGCGCGGGCACGGCTGGTGGATGATCTTGCCGCGGCCGCCGCATTTTTTGCACGCGCCGCTCGTCTGCACCATGCCGAAGGGGGTGCGCTGCGTGGTGCGCACGCTGCCGGTGCCCTTGCAGTCCGGGCAGACCTCCGGCGTCGTGCCGGGGGCGCAGCCCGTGCCCTTGCAGTCCGGGCACTGCTCGACGCGGCCGACGTTGATCTCCTTCTCGCAGCCGAACGCCGCCTCTTCAAAGGTGATGTTCAGGCGCACGCGCAGGTTTTCGCCGCGGCGCGGGCCGCTGCGCTGGGTCTGGCCGCCGCCGAAGCCGCCGCCGAAAATATCGCCGAAGCCGCCGCCGAAAATGTCACCGAAGATATCGCCAAAGCCGCCGAAGCCGCCAAACCCGGCGCCGCCGGGGCCGCCGGCGGACGGGTCAAACGCCGCATGGCCGAACTGGTCATACTTCGCGCGCTTGTCGGGATCGGACAGCACCTCGTAGGCCTCATTGATCTCCTTAAAGCGCTCCTCGCATTCCTTGTCGCCCGGATGCAGATCCGGGTGGTTGGCTTTGGCCAGCTTGCGGTAGGCTTTTTTGATCTCGTCCTCGGATGCGCCTTTTTCGACGCCGAGCACTTCATAATAATCTCGTTTTTCAGCCATACATGAACCTCAACTGTCTATGGATTCCCCCGTGCGGGGGGTCAGAAAGCTCCAAATGCGGGCGCGCTTTTGTGGCGCGCCCGCGTTGCTTAGCCCGTAGTCGGGGGCGGGGTGTTTACTTCTTGTCGTCGTCAACGACGGTGTAGTCCGCGTCGTAGTACTGCTGGCCGTTGTCGCCGCCGTTGCCGCAGTCGCCCTGGCAGTTCGGATCGCAGCCCGGGTTTGCGCCCGGCTGACCCTGCGGGTTGGCCTGCTGGTACATCTTCTCGCTGAGCTTGTAGAACACCTGCGTCAGCGCCTCGGTCGCGGCCTTGATGGCTGCCGTGTCGCTGCCCTTGAGGGTCTCCTTGAGCTCGTTGAGCTTGCTCTCGACCTCGGCCTTCTCAGCCGCGTCGACCTTGTCGCCCAGCTCCTCGAGCGTGCGCTCGGTCTGGTAGACCATCTGGTCGCCCTGGTTGCGGGTGTCGATCTCTTCCTTGTGCTTGGCGTCCTCTGCAGCGTACTGCTCTGCCTCGTGCACGGCCTTCTCCACGTCCTCCTTGGACATGTTGGTGGAGGAGGTGATGGTGATGTGCTGCTCCTTGCCGGTGCCGAGATCCTTGGCCGAGACGTTCACGATGCCGTTGGCGTCAATGTCGAAGGTGACCTCGATCTGCGGCACGCCGCGGCGCGCCGGAGCGATGCCGTCGAGCTGGAAGCGGCCGAGGCTCTTGTTGTAAGCGGCCATCTCGCGCTCGCCCTGCAGGACGTTGACCTCAACGGAGGTCTGGTTGTCGGCTGCGGTGGAGAACACCTGACTCTTCTTGGTCGGGATGGTGGTGTTGCGCTCAATGAGCTTGGTGAACACGCCGCCGAGGGTCTCAATGCCGAGGGACAGCGGAGTCACGTCGAGCAGGACAACGCCGGAGACGTCGCCGCCGAGCACGCCGCCCTGAATGGCAGCGCCGTCGGCCACGCACTCGTCGGGGTTGATGCCCTTGAAGCCTTCCTTGCCGGTGAGCTTCTTGACCATTTCCTGCACGGCCGGGACACGGCTGGAGCCGCCGACGAGCAGCACCTTCGTCAGGTCGGACGCGGTGATGCCGGCGTCGCTCATGGCCTGACGCACCGGGCCTGCGGTCTTTTCGACGAGGTGGGCGGTGAGCTCATTGAACTTGGCGCGCGTGAGCGTCACGTCGAGGTGCTTCGGGCCGGTGGCGTCCGCCGTGATGTACGGCAGGTTGATGTTCGTGCTCGTCACGCCGGACAGCTCGATCTTCGCCTTCTCGGCCGCTTCCTTCAGACGCTGCATGGCCACGCGGTCGCCCGAGAGGTCAATGCCGTCGCTCTTCTTGAACTCCTCAACGAGGTAGTTGGTGATGCACTGGTCGAAGTCGTCGCCGCCGAGGCGGTTGTTGCCGGCCGTGGCCAGCACTTCGATGACACCGTCGCCGATCTCCAGCACGGAGACGTCGAACGTGCCGCCGCCGAGGTCGTAGACCATGATCTTCTGGTCGGTCTCCTTATCGAGGCCGTAGGCCAGCGCGGCCGCCGTCGGCTCGTTGATGATACGCTTGACGTCGAGGCCGGCGATCTTGCCGGCGTCCTTGGTCGCCTGACGCTGTGCGTCGGTGAAGTAGGCCGGCACGGTGATGACGGCCTCGGTCACGGGCTCGCCCAGATAGGCTTCCGCATCGGCTTTGAGCTTCTGCAGGATCATCGCGCTGATCTCCTGCGGGGTGTACTTCTTGCCGTCGATGGTGACTTTATAATCCGAGCCCATCTCGCGCTTGATCGAGCTGATCGTGCGGTCCGGGTTCGTGACGGCCTGACGCTTTGCTACCTGACCGACCATACGCTCGCCGGTCTTAGAAAACGCGACGACGGACGGGGTGGTGCGATGACCTTCCGCGTTGGGGATGACGGTCGCTTCGCCGCCCTCCATGACGGAGACGCAGCTGTTGGTGGTGCCAAGGTCGATACCGATAATTTTACTCATAGTGAATTCCTCCTGTATTGAAAGCAGATTGTGTATACGATTTATATTGGAATCAGTTTGCGACCTTCACGACGGAATACCGCAGCACGCGGTCTCCGATGCAAAAGCCCTTTTCAAACTCTTCCACGACAACGCCCTCGCCGTAGGCATCATCCTCGATGTGCATGACGGCGTTGTGGCGGTTGGCGTCAAACGGTTTGCCGACGGCTTCAATCTCCGACACGCCGAGCTGATTGAGCGCGGTGTGATACTGGTTCATGATGCCCTCGATGCCCTTGCGGGCGGGGTCGTCGTCCGGGGTCTGTGCCAGTGCGCGCGACAGACTGTCGTACACCGGCAGGAACTTTTTGAGCGTCTCGCAGCGGACATCGGCATAGATGTTCTCGCGCTCACGCGCGCTGCGTCGGCGGAAGTTGTCATATTCGGCGAGCAGGCGGAGGTATTTGTCCTTTTCCGCCGCGAGATCGGCCTCGATCTCTTTTTTCGTCTCTTTCTTTTCCTTGGTCTCTTTGGGTTCCTTGGAGGCTTTGGGCTCTTTTTCCTTGCCCTCCTTCTGCGCGGTCTTCTTGTCCGCCTTTTCTTCGGCGTCCGGCGTGACCGGTTCGGTCTTTATGTCGTCGACGACCGGCTCCGTTTCCGGAGCGGTCTGCTTCGGGTCATTTGTTTTCGTGCTCATCTGAATCGTCTCCCTTAATGATCAGCTTGTTATCCAGCCCGGGGGGCGGAAGCGTACCGCCGCCGAGCAGCTTGGACAGGCCGGCCGCAATGAAGCTGAGCTTCGCGGCGACCTTGGAATAGTCCATACGTGTCGGACCGACCACACCGATCAGTCCGCGCATATTTTCGCCCGCGTCATACGTCGCGAGCACGACGCTGCTGTCGCGCAGCTCCTCGGCCACGTTTTCCGGACCGATGAGCACACGCACCTCGTTTTCACCGCCGAGCTGCTCCATCGGGATGTCGAGCAGGTTGCTGCCGTCGGACAGATAGCTCATGAGGCGGTGTGCCTTGTCGGGGTCGCGGAACTCCGGCTGGTGCAGCAGCTGCGACTCGCCGACGAGATACGTCTGCGCGGCGCCGGCGCCGGTGAGCGCCTCGATCGCGAAGGCCGCGATCACGGCTGTGATGCCGAGGTTATCCTGTGCGGCGCGCTCCACGGAGCTGATGAGCGTCGGCGTGATGTCCGGCTCACGGATGCCCGTGAAGTGGGCGTTGAAGACGGCGGCGAGCTTCTGGATCATGCTCTGCTCGGCCGAGACCGGCAGGTGCACGAGCTTGTTTTTCACCGTGTCATCGCTCAGCAGCAGCACGATGATGAAGCTGTTGGCGTCGAGATAAATGAGGTCAAAGCGCCGGATCGTGACGCCGGCACTCGCCGTGAGCGTCACGGCGGGGTAATTCGTCAGCTGCGAGGCCAGACGGCTCGCGTCCGTCATGAGCTCGCCGCGCTGGTGGCGTCCCGTCAGGCTCTGGGTGATGGCCTGCGTCTCCTCGGCGGTGAGATCCTTGTGCTCCATGAGCTCGTTGACGTACATCCGGTAGCCGAGCGGGGTGGGCACGCGGCCGGCCGATGTGTGCGGCTGCTCGAGATAGCCCATGGCGGCCAGCTCCGCAAGCTCGTTGCGGATCGTGGCCGAGGAACAGCCGAGATCGGCGCTCGCGGCGATGGCCTTCGAGCCGACCGGCTCCGCCGTGCGGATGTATTCCTCAATGACCGCGGCAAGTATTTTCTTTTTGCGGCTGCTGATATCCATAGGTCCCTCCGCTGGCACTCGGAGCTCCTGAGTGTTGGCACTCCTAACCTTCGAGTGCTAATTTACACCCGGGCGGGCGGAAAGTCAAGGGCTTTCTCTATATTATTGATAGAAAGTTCATATTTATTTTTCCGGCCGCGTGCGGCGGAAAAAACGCCCGCTTTTCCGGTGCAGAAACCGGGCGCGGCGGAGTTGCCCGCCGCGCCCGGAAAGCGCTGATATTTCATGATTTCTGCCGCGGTGCGCGGCGTTGGGGGGGGATCAGTTCAGGAAGTCGCGCAGCTTCTTGCTGCGGCTGGGGTGGCGCAGCTTGCGCAGGGCCTTGGCCTCGATCTGGCGGATGCGCTCACGCGTGACGTTGAACTCCTTGCCGACCTCCTCAAGCGTGCGGGTGCGGCCGTCGACGATGCCGAAGCGCAGCTCGAGCACCTTTTTCTCGCGCGGGGTGAGCGTGTCGAGCACCTCCATGAGCTGCTCCTTGAGCAGCGAGAAGCTCGCCGCCTCGCTCGGCTCGGACGCGTCCTCGTCGGGGATGAAGTCGCCGAGGTGGGAGTCCTCCTCCTCACCGATCGGCGTTTCGAGCGAGACCGGCTCCTGCGCGATCTTGAGGATGTCGCGCACCTTGTCGACGGGCATGTTCATCTCCGCCGCGATCTCCTCGGCGCTCGGGTCGTGGCCGAGCTCCTGCAGGAGCTGACGGCTGACGCGGATGACCTTGTTGATCGTCTCGACCATGTGCACGGGGATGCGGATCGTGCGCGCCTGGTCGGCGATGGCGCGGGTGATGGCCTGACGGATCCACCAGGTGGCGTAGGTGGAGAACTTGTAGCCCTTCGTGTAGTCGAACTTCTCAACAGCCTTGATCAGGCCGAGGTTGCCCTCCTGAATGAGGTCGAGAAACAGCATGCCGCGCCCGACGTAGCGCTTGGCGATCGACACGACCAGACGCAGGTTTGCCTCGGCCATGCGGCGCTTGGCCTCCTCGTCGCCCTCGGCCATGCGCTTGGCCAGATCCTGCTCCTCCTCGGGGGTGAGCAGCGGCACCTTGCCGATCTCCTTGAGGTACATGCGCACCGGGTCATCGGTCGAGAACGTGTCGGCCATGGCCTCGGTCTCGTTCATCTCCTCCTCGGTGACTTCCTCGATCTCCTCGAGCTCCTCAAGCTCGGGCAGCGCGTCCTCGTCCACGGGGAGCAGCGCATCGTCGCCGAGCACGTCGATGCCCAGACTCTCGAGCCGGTCGTAAAACTTCTCGGTCTCCTCGCTCGAGAGGTTCATGTCCTCGAGCGCCATGAGATCCTTGCTCGAGAGCTTTCCGGCCTTTTTGCCGCGCTCGATAAGCTCGTTGAGCTTTTCCTCCGTGGTTTTTTCCGCCTCGGGCTTGTCCGCTGCTGCGGTCTTGTCCGCGGCGGGTGCGGCCTTGGTTTTGGCTTTCGCCTGCTTTTCGTCGTCGGCCGCGAGCAGCGCGTCGGCCATGGCCTTGAGTTCCGCCGGGGAGAGATTATTCATGTCTTTCTGTTCCATCTTTACCACCATACCCTTTATGTTCTTTGAGTTTGTTTGCAAATGCCAGCAGATCCGCCTCCGACACCGCAGCGCCGGCGGAGGACTGGGTCTGAAGAATGCTTATGTAATCATCGAGCGCACGCGCGCCGTTGGAAAGCTCCGCCGGCTGCTGGATGATGCCCGTGAGCAGCGCCAGCTCGTCCGGCGTCAGCTCGCCCGAGAGCGCCGCGATCTGCACCGTGCCCGTGCCGCCGTGGGCGAGCAGGACGGTGTAAATGTGCCGCAGCTCCGGTGAGGAAAACTGCGCCGCGTCCGGCACGTTCGTCCGGCCGTAAAACAGGCCTGGGTCGAGATACAGGAGCCGGATGATGCCCTGCTCGGCGGCTGCCGAGCGCGGATCGTCAAAGCGGATGCTCCGGCCGGGCGGCTGCATCGCCGTCGCGGGGCGCAGCAGGTCGCGTTCCTGTTCCTTACGCGCGCGGCTGAGCCGCCGCTTGCGCTGGCGCTGCACTTCGTCGGTCACGACCGCGGCGGGCATGCCCGCCGTCTCCGCGACGCGCATGGCGTACACCTCGCGCTCGACGCTGCCGGGCAGCTCGGCCACCACGCCCGCCGCCTCCTTGACGAAGGCCACGCGCTGCTCGTCGATCTGCAGATCGTACTTTCGCTGCACGGCGCCGAGCCGGTAATCGATGTGGTTTTCCGACTGCTCGAGCAGGTTTCGAAACGCGTCCGCGCCGAAGGTTTTGATGTATTCGTCCGGGTCCTTTGCGCCCTGCATCTGCAGCACGCGCACGCGCACCTCGAGCTTTTCGAGGATGCCGATCGCGCGCTGCGACGCCTTCTGTCCTGCGCCGTCGTTGTCGTAGGCGATGACGATCTCGCCCGTGTAGCGCGACAGGAGCCGCGCCTGCTCCGGCGTGAGCGACGTGCCGAGCGAGGCGACCGCACTGTCGAAGCCCGCCTGATGCAGGCTCGCCACGTCGATGTTGCCCTCTGCCAGTATGATATACCCGCACTTTGACTTTTTAGCCAAATTGAGCGCGAACAAATTGTGGCTCTTGCTGAAAACAATGGTTTCCGGGCTGTTCATGTACTTCGGCTCGCCGTCGCCGAGGATGCGCCCGGAGAAGCCGATGACGTTGCCGCGCACGTCGATGACCGGGAACATGAGCCGGTTGCGGAACGTGTCGTACACGCCGCCGGATTTTCCGTGGCGCACGAGCCCGCCGTCAAAGAGCTCCTGCTCAGAGTAGCCGAGCGCCTTCATCGCGCGCACGAGGCTGTCCCACGTGTCGGGCGCAAAGCCGAGACCGAAGCGCGTCACGGTCTGCGCCGTGAGCTGCCGGCGGGCGAGATAGTCGCGCGCGATCTGCCCGGCGGGGGTCTTGAGCTGCGCGTGGAAAAAGCGCGCAGCGTCCCGGTTGAGCGCGAGCAGCCGCTGGCGCTTTTTCGCGCCGGGGTCGTCCGCCTGCTCGGGCAGCTGCATGCCGGCGCGGTTGGCCAGAAACGCCACCGCCTCCGGGAACGAGAGATTCTCGATCTCCATGATGAAGCTGATGACGCTGCCGCCCTTGCCGCAGCCGAAGCAGTGATAGATCTGCTTATCGGGCGAGACGGAAAACGACGGCGTCTTTTCGCTGTGAAACGGGCAGAGCCCGAAGAGGTTCGACCCGCTCTTTTTCGTCAGGCGCACGTAGCTGCCCACGACGTCGACGATGTCGTTGCGCTCGGCGAGCTCCTGCAGAAAGGATTCCGGAAAGGCCACGTGCGTCACCTTCTTTCTGTGGCGATTGGAATGCCTGTTTTTCGATTTGTGCCGCACCCATTCTGTCCGCGTCCGGCGGGCGCGGACAATTACTTAATGGTCCATGCGGCCGGGATGAACAGCTCTGAGTAGACCTCCAGCGCGTAGCTGTCGGTCATGCCGGACACATAGTCGCACACCGCGCGCTGCGCGCCCTCGTCGTCTGCAATGGATTGATAGACCGCAGGCAGCTCGTCAATATGGTTGACATAATACTCCCAGATGCTGCCGAGAATGTTCTGCACCTTGCGCTCCTCGCCCTTGGCGATGGGGTTGTAGTACACGCCCTGATACATGAAGTCGGTGAACACATCCACGGCCTCCTGCATCTCCGGCGACATTTTCAGCGCGCCGTCGCCGCTGTGGGCGATGATGTCCGTGAGGATGGAGTTGATGCGCACGCTGTTGCGCTCGCCCACGCGCTCGCGCACGATGACGGGCACATCCTCCGGCTGCACGATGCCGCCGCGCATGGCGTCGTCAAGGTCGTGGTTGATGTAGGCAACGCGGTCGGCCAGACGCACGATGTCGGCCTCGAGCGTTCCGCGCGGCTGGCCGGTCGTGTGGTTGAGGATGCCGATGCGCGTCTCGTTGCAGAGGTTCAGACCGCGTCCGTCGCGCTCGATGCGGTCGACGACGCGCAGACTCTGCTCATAGTGCCGGAAGCCGACGCCGGTGTAGATCGCGTTGAGCGCGCGCTCTCCAGCGTGGCCGAAGGGCGTGTGGCCGAGGTCGTGCCCGAGGCTGATGGCCTCGGTGAGATCCTCGTTGAGCTCGAGCGCGCGGGCGATCGTGCGCGCGAGACGCGCGACCTCGAGCGTGTGCGTCAGGCGCGTGCGGTAGTGGTCGCCCTCGGGGCGCAGAAACACCTGCGTCTTGTGCTTGAGGCGGCGGAACGATTTCGAGTGCGTGATGCGGTCGACGTCGCGCTGGAAGCACGTGCGCATCTCACACGGCGCCTCCGGTGTCGGACGCCCGGTGGACTGCGCGCTCAGCAGACCGTGCGGCCCGATGAGCAGCGCCTCGGCGGCCTCACGTTTTTCTCTCGGACAGAGCACAGGGATCCCTCCGTTTCCACAAAAAAAATCAGAAAATGCGGCCGGATCGCCTTGCGCCATTTCCGGCTGCAATACTCTTATACGACATTGCTGTGCATTTCCCTCTTTTTTTGAAAAAAAGCAGAAAAATCGCCCTGCATCCGAATATGCAGGGCGTATGTGTGTTTTGTGTGCGCGGAGATCTCAGGCGGCCTTTGCGGTCTTGGCTGCGCACCATGCCTCGAATCTGGCGCGCATGCGGTCGTTCAGGCGGCAGAATGCCTTCATCACCGGCCACGACAGCAGGCCGAACACGATGAGGATGAGCGCGCTCTGCAGATTCAGCTCCTGCAGGTTGAACAGCGTCGGGAAGCCGAAATACGCGATCACGAACAGCACGCCGAGCACGACGATCATCACCTTGCGGATGGTGTTGTACGGCTGGCACGTGCGGTGCACCATCATGAGACCGACGATGCCCATGACGCCGGTGCAGATCGTGATCATAGCCGTATCGTCGAGCTGGAAGGCAATATAAAACAGCAGGATGCCCACGACCATTGCCAGATCCGTCATCGCGGCCGGCAGCGCGCGGAAGAGCACGTTGCGCAGGAATTTTCCCTTGACGAGGCTCTCGTTCGGCTCCATGGCCAGAATGAATGACGGGATGCCGATGGTCACGGCGCTCACGAGCGTGAGCTGCGCGGGGCTGAACGGGTAGGGCAGCGTGGCAAAGAGCGTGAAAAACGCGAGGAAGAATGAGAAGATGTTCTTGACCAGATACAGCGACGCGCTGCGCTCGATGTTGTTGATGACACGGCGGCCCTCCGCCACGACCGACGGCATGGAGGCAAAGTTGGAGTCGAGCAGCACGATGTGCGACACCTGACACGCCACGTCGCTGCCCGAGGCCATGGCGATCGAGCAGTCGGCCTCCTTGAGCGCGAGCACGTCGTTGACGCCGTCGCCCGTCATGGCCACGGTGTGCCCCTCGGCCTTGAGCGCCTGCACGAGGCTGCGCTTCTGCGCCGGGGTCACGCGGCCGAAGACCGTGTACTTGCTCGCCGCTTCGCGGATGGCTTCCTCGCTCGTGAGCGTGCGCGCGTCGACGAAGCGGTCGGCGTTTTCGATGCCGGCGCGCTTGGCCACTTCGGACACCGTGCGCGCATTGTCGCCGGAGATGACCTTCACGGCCACGCCCTGCGCGGCAAAGTAGCCGAAGGTCTCCGGCGCCTCGGCACGGATCTTGTTCGAGAGCAGGATCAGCGCGATCGGCAGCAGGCCGGCGTCCAGCGTCTCATCCGAGAGCGCGCCGTCATACATGCCCAGCAGCAGCACGCGGCAGCCCTTGGCGGAGTAGCCCTCGATCTGCTCCTGATAGGGGTTTTCCCGCCCGGCGAGCAGCACGTCCGGCGCGCCGAGCAGATAGGTCTCCTCGGCGTGGAACGACACGCCGCCGTATTTTTTCGCCGACGAGAACGGCAGCGTCGCCGCCGCGTCCTGCGTCTTTTCGCCCGTGAAATAGCGCCGCAGCGCCGCCATCGTGTCGTTGTCCGCCTGCATGGCGTAGACGTAGTCTGCCATGATCATGCGGATGTCGTCGAGCGTGAAGCGGTCGTCGCACAGGGGACAGACATCCTCGACGATCATCTTGTTTTCCGTCACGGTGCCGGTCTTGTCCACACACAGCGTGTCCACGCGCGCGAGCGTCTCGATGCAGCCGAGCTCGTGCACGAGGGTCTTGCGCTGCGCCAGACGCACCACGCCCGCCACGAGCGCAAGGCTTGTCAGCAGATACAGTCCCTCGGGGATCATGCCGATGATGGAGCCGACCGTGCTCGTCACGGCGATAGGCACCGCACGGTCAAGCCACACGAACTCTTTGATGAACATCACCACGCCGAGCGGAATGACGATCACGCCGATCCACTTGACGAGGTTTTGCAGCGCGCGCATCATCTCCGACTGCTGCGGCTTCTTGGCGCGCTTGGCCTCCTGCGTCAGGCGCGAGACGTAGGAATCCGCGCCGACGTCGGTCAGCTGTGCGCGGCACATACCGCTGACGACAAAGCTGCCCGAGAGGAGCTTGTCGCCGGGGTTTTTCTTGATCTCGTCCGACTCGCCCGTGATGAGTGCCTCGTTGACGTAGCAGCTATCCTGCGCGACCACGGCGTCGGCATAGATCTGGTTGCCGGCGGCAAAGACGACGATGTCGTCGCGCACGAGCTGCGCCGTGTCCACGGTCACGCGCTTGCCGTCGCGCACGGCGACGGCCTTTGGGGATGCGAGGATGCTCAGCTTGTCGAGCGTTTTCTTCGAGCGCAGCTCCTGCACGATGCCGATGGCGGTGTTGACGATGATGACGCCCATGAACGTCAGGTTCAGCCACTGCTGCACCGCGATCACACACAGCGCCAGCAGGAAAAACAGCATATTGAAGTAGGTAAAGATATTGCTCAGGACGATCTGCTTGACCGTCTTGCCCGGCGGGTCAACGGGCGCATTCGTCCAGCCGGCGTCCGTGCGCTCGCGCACCTGCGCGCTCGTGAGTCCCTGCTCCGGGGCGGGGTGAACGACCGGAATGTCGCGCCGCGCCGGCGTCTCGGGCTCGGGCGCGCGTTTGTCTTTTATTTTTTCAATCAGCTTGGCCAAAGGTCTGCCTCCAAAGTGAGTATACCGAATATTATAGCGGCATTCGCTGCGGAAAAGAACAACAGTTTGTGAATAATAGCTTAAAATTGGTGAAAAATTTCGGCACTCTGCACGGTGTGTAACAGCAGCAGCGCGGTCGTCACGCTGCCGACGCCGCCGGGAACGGGCGTGCAGGCGGCGACGGTCCCGGCGGCCTCCTCTGCCACGTCGCCGAGCAGCGTGCCGTCGGGCAGCGCGGTCACGCCCGCGTCGAGCACGATCTGCTCCGGATGCACGCACGCAGGCGTGATGAGCCCCGGTGTGCCCGCTGCGGCGAGGAGTATGTCCGCCTCGCGGCAGCGCGCGGCGAGGCCGGGCGTTTTCCGGTGGCAGAGCGTCACGGTCGCGTCCGCGCGCGTGAGCAGCAGCGCCGCCGGTCGTCCGATGACGAGACTGCGGCCGACGACGGTCACGCGCCGGCCAGCAGGGTCGAAGCCATATGCGCGCAGCAGGTGCAGGCACGCCTCGGCCGTGCAGGGGGCAAAGCCCGCCGCACCCGTCAGCAGTGTGCCGAGCGACGCTGTCGTCATGCCGTCGACGTCCTTGCGGGGGTCGAGCGCATCGAGCAGGTGCTGCGCGCGCAGCGCCTTCGGCAGCGGCCGCAGCAGCAGCACGCCGTGCACGGTGTCGTCCGCGCTCAGGGCGCGCAGTGTGCCGGTCAGGGCATCCGCCGTGCAGTCTGCCGGCAGCTCGACCGGGCGCACGGCCACGCCGCAGCCGTCCGCCGAGCGCGCAATGCTGCGCAGATAGGCGCGGTCATCCGGCTGCGCGCCCACGGACACCGCCGCGAGACACGGCTGCGTGCCGAGCGCGGCTGCCTTTTCGCGCACCTGCGCATAGATCTCCCTTGCGACCGGCGCGCCGGTCAGACGTTTTGCCATCGTTCAGCCCTCCCCGCGCAGCGCGGCAAACACCGCGTCCGCGGTCTGTGCGCAGCTTTGCACCACGGTCGCGCGCAGATGCTCGGCGCGCGCCTCGGTCGCGGCGCGCTCGTCCGGCGCGAGCAGACCGGTGTTGACAAACACGTTCATGGCCGCAGCCTCCGCCGCGGCGCGGCACAAAGCGGCGGCGCAGCCGACGTCCGAGCGCAGGAGGGGACTTGCCGTCTCGAGCGCGGCGGTCAGCAGCAGCGCGGTCTGCACGCAGTGCTCCAGCATTGCCAGCGGCGCGAGACAGGCCGTCTGCGCTGCCGCTGCGAGCTTCGCTGCGCGGTCGGGGTCGGTCCTGGGGATGGCGTAGGCCTTTTGCAGCGGCAAAAAGCCCGCTGCGTCCGCCTCGATGAGCGCGAGCAGCGTCGTGCGCTGCGTCTCACAGGCGTCGATGAGCGAGCGCAGCGCGTCGCTGCGCTCGGCATAGCGGGGATTTGCCGCCGTGACGTTTGCGGCCATCGCGGTCAGGCTTGCCGCCAGTGCCCCGGTGAGCGCGGCAGCGCCTCCGCCGCCCGGCGCGGGCTGTGCGGAGGCAAGCTGCGCGGTAAAATCGGAAAGGGTCAGATCCATATCAAAATACCTCCTGATCGGGGTGAAAGATCGCTTTTGCGCCGCTCACAGACCGGCGTCTGCGAGGGGGACGGCGCGCTCCGTCTCACCGACGGGGCGCACGGCGCATCGGCCGGCCGTCAGGTCGCGCACCTGCGCGGCAAAGGCTTCGCCGGCTTCCTCCGGCAGCAGGGCACAGAGCGTCACGGCGGCGGCATACTGCGTCTCCTGCACGACGCCGCCGAGCGCGGCAACGGCCGCGCGCACCGGCTCGTAGAGCGCGTAGGGCATGCTGACTTCGCACGCGAGCCAGCGGCGCACCACGGAGATCCCGGCGTCTGCGAGCGCATCGGCAGCGGCGGCGGTATATGCCCGCAGCAGGCCGCCCGTGCCGAGCAGCACGCCGCCGAAATAGCGCGTGACGACGCAGACGACATTCGTCACGCCCGCGCGGCGAAACACCTCCAGCATCGGGATGCCGGCCGTGCCCTGCGGCTCGCCGTCGTCGGAGTAGCGCTCCGTGCCGTCGCGCAGCAGGTAGCACCAGCAGTTGTGCCGCGCGTCGTGGTACTGCTTTTTGCAGGCGGCGATGATCTCGCGCGCCTCGTCCTCGGAGCGCACCGGCTGCACGAGACCGAGAAAGCGCGAGCGCTTTTCCACGTATTCCGACGCGCCGTTGCCTGTGGGGATGCGATAGCTGTCCATACTCAGACCTCCTCGTCCGGGATGACGAACGGCTCGAGCCGCGGCCACTGCTCCGGGTGGATGATGACCTCGAGCGCGATGCCGTCGTCGCGGTAGTCGGTGCGCAGCACGGCACAGTCGCGGTGCAGCGTCTCAAGCAGCGCGCCCTGCGCATACGGCAGCAGCAGCGTCACATGGTGGTCGGCGCGTCCGAGGATCGCGCGCACGCGCTCGGTCAGCTCGTTTGCGCCCTCGCCGCTGCGCGCGGAGATGCACACGACGTCCTCACCGTGCGGCAGGATGCCGAGATAGGCGTCGCACTTATTGAACACGCGGATGCACGGCGTATGCGCCGCGCCGAGCTGGTCGATGAGCCGGTCAACCACATCGGCCTGCGCCTCCCATTCGGGGTTGGAGAGGTCGATCACGTGCAGCAGCACGTCGGCATATGTCAGCTCCTCGAGCGTGGCCTTGAACGCCTCGACCAGATGCGTCGGCAGCTTGCGGATGAAGCCGACCGTGTCCGAGAGCAGCACCTCCTGCGCGGCGTCGACGCGCCAGCGGCGGGTGGTCGTGTCGAGCGTGTCGAACAGGCGGTCGTTGGCAGGGATGTCCGCCCCCGTCAGGCAATTGAGCAGGGTGGACTTTCCGGCGTTCGTGTAGCCGACGAGTGCGACGACGGGCATGGCGTTTTTCTCGCGGCGGCGGCGCTGGGTGCGGCGGATCTTGCGCACGTCCTCAAGCTCTTGCTGCAGCTTCTGGATCTTGCGGCGGATGTGGCGGCGGTCGGTCTCGAGCTGCGTCTCGCCGGGGCCGCGCGTACCGATCGGCGACGAGCCGCCCGAGGCCGTCTGGCGCACGAGGTGCGTCCACATACCGGTCAGGCGCGGCAGCAGGTACTGGTATTGCGCCAGCTCCACCTGCAGCTGGCCCTCGCGCGTCCGGGCGCGCTGGGCGAAGATGTCAAGGATCAGGCCCGAGCGGTCGAGCACGCGCACGCCGAGCTCCTCCTCGAGCACGCGCATCTGCGACGGGGAGAGCTCGTTGTCAAACACTGCGAGGTCGCAGTCGTTGGCGAGGATCAGCTCCCGCAGCTCCGCCACCTTGCCCTCGCCGAGGAAGGTGCGCGGGTCGGGTGTGGGCTTGCTCTGCAGCAGCGTTGCCACAGGCTGGCCGCCGGCGGTCTCTACGAGCGCGGCGAGCTCGGCAAGCGAGATCTCCGTCGAGCGCTCGCGCTCGTCCATGCACGCCGCGGCGAGACCGGCCAGCGCGGCGCGTTCGATTTTCTGTTCGGTAGATTGCATAGGGGTCATCCTTCTGATGTGAAAATATTTTGGGTCCGGCTGCGCTCATGACGGGGGCAGCGGCTCACCGCCCGCGGCGGGCGTCGGCGCCGGCGCGGCGAAGCGCTGCACGCCCCAGATGCCGACAAGAATGGCGGCCGAGGCCACGGCGCTGATCCAGCCGAACGGCTCGTGCAAAATGAGTACGCCGGTGAGCACGGACACAACGGTCGAGAGATTGATGAGCACTGCGGTGCGCGCGACGGGCAGCACCTCGAGCGCGCGGTTGAGCGCGATGTAAGACAGCACCGATGCCACCACGCTCAAAAACAGGATCGCCAGCACGAAGGGCGCGTGCGTCATGGGCTGCACGACGGCACGCAGATCGTGCCGGTGCTCGAGCAGGGACAGCACGCCGAACGCCACCATACCCATCAGGCACGTGACGTATGTGCGCTCAAAGGCCGAAAAGCTGTCGGCGCAGGCGCGGCTGGCGACCATGTAGGCCGCACCGGCAAAGACCGTGCCGAGCAGGACAAGAAAGCCGAGAAAACTCCCCGAGCCGATGCCGGAGGCGTAGACGGCCAGCACGATCACGCCCGCGACGGACAGCACCGAAAACAGCACCTGCTGCCGCGTGGCCTTTTCGTGCAGGAACACCGCTCCGTAGATGAGCGAGCACAGCGGGATGAGCGCGATCATGACGCCGGAAAACGACGTGCTCGTGAGCTTGAGACCGTACTGCTCGCAGGGGAAGTAGAGCACGGGCTCAAACAGTCCCGCCAGCAGCACCGGCCGGAGATCGCGTCCGCGCAGGTGCACGTGAAAGCGCCCTGTCAGGCACAGCAGATTCATCAGCACGAACGCCAGCGCAAAGCGCCAGAACAGCAGCACGAACGGTGAGCCGTAATTTTGCGCGACGCGCGAGGCGAGAAACGTAAAGCCCCAGATGAAGTATGTGAACGCGGCGAGCCAGAACGCGGCCGTCGGCGAGGGGGTGCGGTGCATGGGGTTATCCTTCTTTCTCGGTGGTAAAGGTGAGGCTCGTGCCGTCGGAGCGGCAGACGACCGTGCCGTTGCGGTCCGTGCGGTAGACGGTCACGTCCGCGTCGCGCAGACGGCTGAGCGTGTCGTCGTGCGGGTGGCCGTATTCGTTTCCGGCGCCGCAGCTGATGACGGCATACTTGGGCTGCGCCTCATACAGCAGACGGTAGCCCGTGGAGGTGCGGCTGCCGTGGTGACCGGCCTTGATGACGTCACAGCGGACGTTTTCACCCGCGTCGAGCACATCCGTCTCACTTTGGTATTCGGCATCGCCGGTGAAGAGGAAGGCGTTGCTGCCGTAGTCCACGCGCAGGATGAGGCTCTGGTCGTTGACGTCGCTGTAGTGCTTTTGCGGGCCGAGGACGGTCACGGTCGCGCCGCCGAGGGCGAAGGTGTCGCCGACGCTTGGCACGGTGATGGCGAGATTTGCCGTCTCCGCCGCGCGCATGACGCGCTGGAACGCGCCGTTGCTGCTCGAGGTGACGGAGCTGTAGAACGTGTGCACCGGGAAGGCGGCAATGACGGCCTTCATGCCGCCGCAGTGGTCGGCGTGTGCGTGTGTGCACACGAGGTAGTCGATGCTTTTGACGCCCTGCTGCCTGAGGTAGGTCGTGATATGATTTGCCTGCTCGCCGATGCCGGCGTCGATGAGCATGGTCTGCCCGTCGCACTGCAGCAGTGTGCAGTCGCCCTGACCGACGTCGAGATACGTCACGGTCAGACCGCTGCCGGGCATGGGTGTGGCGGCGGCGTCGGGGTCGTTTCCGCCGTCACGGTCGGCGCCGAACCACATGGAAAGTCCCGCGATGACGAGCGCGAGCAGGATGGTGATCAGATGGTTTTGGGCCTGCGAGCTGCGGCCGCGTTTCGGTTGGGACATGGGACACATCTCCTGTAAAAAGCGTGCGGGGCACGTCTCCCCGCCTGAGCGTAAACGACAAAAACGCAAAAATGCCTGCGTAAGCAATACACAGACATTTTCTCATATCGCAGCCCAAAATGCAACCCCGCGGCAGCCCGGATGCGGGGGCGGCCGCGGGGATTTTCAGACCTTTTTTATCCGTTTTTGCGCCAGAGCTCGACTGCGCGGATGCGCGCCTTTGCGCGTGCGCGTGCGGCCTCGGGCGTGGAGATGTTCATCTCCATGCCGCGCGCCTCGAGATCCGACTCGGCGCGGTGCAGCGCGGCCTCGGCACGGGCAAGGTCGATGTCCGGCGCGCGCTCGGCCGTGCGGGCGAGCACGGTCACGTTCCCGGCGGCGACATTCACCGTCCCGGGACTCACGGCACAGTAATGCTCCTTGCCGGCGGCCGTGTAGCGCACGACGCCGCACATGAGCGCGCCGAGCAGCGGCGCATGGCCGGGCAGGATGCCGACCTCGCCGTCGGCGAGTGGCAGCGTGACCTGTGCTGCCGGCGTATCCACGACGGCGCCGCCGGCCGTGATGATCTCCAGATGCAGTGTGTCCGTCATGGCGTGCCTCACTTGAGCGCGTCGCGCTTGCGCAGCACGTCGTCGATCGAGCCGCAGAACAAAAACGCCTGCTCGGGGATGTCGTCGCACTCGCCGCCGAGGATGGCCTCAAAGCCGCGGATGGTCTCCGAGAGCGGAACGTACTTTCCGGCCATGCCGGTGAAGTTTTCCGCCACGTGGAACGGCTGCGACAAAAAGCGCTGGATGCGCCGCGCACGGTTGACGGCGGCCTTGTCCTCCACGCTCAGCTCGTCCATGCCGAGCACGGCGATGATGTCCTGCAGGTCCTTATACTTTTGCAGCACGCGCTGCACGGCGCGCGCGGTGTCATAGTGGCGGCGGCCGAGAATGTCCAGCTCAAGGATGCGCGACGTAGAGCCGAGCGGGTCGACGGCCGGGTAGATGCCGAGCTCGGAGATGCTGCGGTCGAGCACGGTCGTGGCGTCGAGGTGGGCAAACGTCGTGGCGGGGGCGGGGTCGGTCAGGTCGTCGGCGGGGACGTAGATCGCCTGCACGGACGTGACCGAGCCGTTGCGCGTGGACGTGATGCGCTCCTGAAGCTTGCCCATCTCGGTCGCAAGCGTGGGCTGATAGCCGACGGCGGAGGGCATACGGCCGAGCAGCGCCGATACCTCGCTGCCCGCCTGCGTGAAGCGGAAGATGTTGTCGATGAACAGCAGCACGTCCTGTCCGGACTCGTCGCGGAAGTTTTCCGCGATCGTCAGACCCGACAGCGGCACGCGCAGACGCGCTCCGGGCGGCTCGTTCATCTGACCAAAGACGAGCGCGGTCTTGTTGATGACGCCGGACTCGTTCATCTCGTTCCAGAGGTCATTGCCCTCACGCGAGCGCTCGCCCACGCCGGCAAAGACGGAGTAGCCGCCGTGCTCGTAGGCGATGTTGCGGATGAGCTCCATGATGAGCACGGTCTTGCCCACGCCCGCGCCGCCGAACAGGCCGATCTTGCCGCCCTTGGCGTAGGGCGCGAGCAGATCGACGACCTTGATGCCGGTCTCGAGCAGCTCGGTCGCGGGGGCGATGTCCGTGAAGGCCGGGGCCTCACGGTGGATGGGCAGATATTCCGCGGCGTTGACCGGGCCTTTGCCGTCGATCGGCTCACCGATGACGTTGAACATGCGGCCGAGCGTCGCCTCGCCGACGGGCATTTTCACGCTCGTGCCGGTGTCGACGGCGCGGCAGCCGCGCTGCAGTCCGTCGGTGGAAAAGAGCGAGATGCAGCGCACCGTGTTGTCGCCGAGCTGCTGCACCGCCTCCATGACGATGCGACGCTCGCCGGTGTGCACCTCGATGGCGTTGTTGATCTCGGGCAGCTTGCCGGCCGGGAACTGCACGTCCACCACCGGTCCGATGACCCTTTTGACGATACCGTTTTCCATACGTTCTCCCTTCGTGGGACGCGGCGCTGCCGCCGCGGTGTTAGTCAGATCCTTGTGATTGCTTGAGTGCGGCGCTGCCGCCGACGATCTCGGAGATCTCGGTCGTGATGGCGGCCTGGCGCGCACGGTTGAAGTCCAGATTCAGTTCCTCGATGAGCTCCGCCGTCGAGTCTGTGGCGGCGGTCATCGCGGTCATGCGCGCGGCGTGCTCGCCCACGCGCGCCTCGAGCATCACGGCGTAGACCGTGTTGTTCAGGTACAGCTCGAGGACGTTATCGAGCACGGTCTGCGCGTCCGGCACGAACAGATAGTTGTTGTTCGCGGCGGGGGCGTCGGCCTCCGGTGCGGCGGGCAGCAGCTGCCGGTGCACCGGGGTCTGGTGCAGCACGGAGTCGAAGCGCTGGTAGACGAGGTGGATCTCGTCCGCCTCACCGGTGCGGTAGAGGTTTTTGAGCGTCTCGGCGATCTCGAGTGCCTCGGCCATGGTGGGCGTGTCGCTCAGCCCGGCGCAGATCTCCCGCACGGGCAGGTCCGTTCCGGCGAGGACATCGCGCCCCCAGCGGCCGCACACGATCACGGAGCAGGGGCGCGTCTCGGCGTGCACGAGCTGCTCCAGATGGCGCAGCAGCACCTGATTGTATGCCCCGCACAGGCCGCGGTTGCCCCAGAACACCACGTAGCACACGTGCCCGATGCGGCGCCGGGGCGTGAGATACGGGTGCTCAAAGGTAACGTCATCGGCGAGCAGGGCGTTGAGCACCTCCTGCCCCTTGTCGGCAAACAGGCGCACGCCCGCAAGGCTCGTCTGCGTCTTGCGCAGCTTGGACACCGCGATCATCTTCATCGTGCGGGTGATCTGCTGCGTGCTGTTCACGCTGCGGATGCGCGCGCGGATCTTATGCAGATTTGTCAAGGGGCGTTCCTCCTCTCTGCCGGCGGCGGGGATGGTGCATCATAGATTCTTGAGCGTCTCGTCGGCAAGCGTGCGCAGCCGCTCGAGCGCCTCGGGCGGAAGCTTCTTGCCGCTGTGCACGAGGGCATGCAGCTCCGGATACGTGCGGTGGATGCGCGCAAGCAGCGCGTCTGCGTAGTGCGGCACGTCCTCGACGGCGAGACCGTCGGTATACCCTTCGCCGGCGGCGAAGAGCACCGCGACCTGATCGGCCGCGTCCATGGGCGCGTACTGCGGCTGCTTCAGGAGCTCGGTCATGCGGCTGCCGCGCGCGAGCGTGTCGCGCGTGGCCTTGTCCAGATCCGAGCCGAACTGCGCGAACGACGCAAGCTCGCGGTACTGTGCCAGATCCATACGCAGACGGCCGGCGACCTGCTTCATCGCGCCGAGCTGCGCCGCGCCGCCGACACGCGACACGGACAGACCCACGTTGATGGCCGGGCGCACACCGGCGTGGAACAGATCCGTCTCGAGGAAGATCTGTCCGTCGGTGATGGAGATGACATTCGTCGGGATATAGGCCGAGATGTCGCCCGCCTGCGTCTCGATGATGGGCAGGGCGGTCATGCTGCCGCCGCCGGCGGCCTCACTCAGGCGCGCGGCGCGCTCGAGCAGGCGCGAGTGCAGATAAAACACGTCGCCGGGGTAGGCCTCGCGTCCGGGCGGACGCTGCAGCAGCAGGGAGATCTCACGGTAAGCCACGGCCTGCTTCGACAGGTCATCGTAGACGATGAGCACGTCGCGCCCGCGGTACATGAAGTACTCGCCGATGGCGGCGCCTGCATAGGGCGCGATGTAGAGCATGGGCGCGGTCTCGGACGCGTGCGCGCACACGACAGTGGTGTAGGCCATGGCGCCGCGGTCGCGCAGCTTCTGCACGACGCCCGCGACGGTCGATTCCTTCTGGCCGATGGCGACGTAGATGCACAGCACGCCCGTGTCCTTCTGGTTGAGGATGGCGTCGATGGCGATGGCGGTCTTGCCGGTCTGACGGTCGCCGATGATGAGCTCACGCTGACCACGGCCGATCGGCACGAGCGCGTCGATGGCCTTGATGCCGGTCTGCAGCGGGACGCTCACGCCCTTGCGCGCGATGACGCCGGGCGCGGGGCTCTCGATGGCGCGGCGCTCCGTCGTGCGGATCGGGCCGTGACCGTCGATCGGGCGGCCGAGCGCATCGACCACGCGGCCGATCATCTCTTCGCCCACGGGCACGGACATGATCTGTCCCGTGCGGCGCACGCGGTCGCCCTCCTGCAGGTGCCCGTAAGGACCGAGCAGGACGACGCCGATGTCCTCGCGGCCGAGATCCATGACCATGCCGCGCAGCGTGCCGTCAAAGGCGAGCAGCTCGCCGGCCATGACGTCGGCCATGCCGCGCACGCGGCAGATGCCGTCGGACAGGCTCGTGACGATGCCGGTCTGGAACACGTCGATGGCGACGTGCGTGTCCGCGAGCCGGTCGCGGATGCACGCGGCGAGATCGGGGTTTTCGTCCGTGGTGTGCAGGGCGCTGTTGGCCGCGTCCTGCTCGAGCAGGTCGAGCGCGTGGCGCAGCGTGCCGTCATAGTGCGTGTCACCGATGCGAAGGCACACGCCGCCGATCAGCTCCGGGCGCACCGTCGTCATGCACGTGACGTGACCGTAGGCGCGTGTGAGCGTGTCCCTGAGTGCGTCGAGCGCGGCGGCGGGCAGCGGCTCGGCCGCCTCGACCTCCACGGTCAGCGTGCCGGTCTCGGCGAGGGCGAGCGCGTCACTCGGCTGGGTGGTCAGATGTGCGCCGATGTTGGCGACAAATTCGTCCACGAGCGCGGCGCGCGCGGGCGCGAAGGCGTCCTGCGCCAGCACGCCGGCGGTCGCCGCCGTGATGCGGCCGATGGCCGCGTCGCTCACGCGGTCTTCCATGTCGCTGCGCAGCTGCGCCTCGGTCTGCGCCACGCCGCGGCGCACGGCCTCGGCCTCGCGCGCGGTCTCGGCGTCGGCAGCTGCGGTGTTGGCCTCGGCCTGTGCCTTTGCCTCGGCAAGCTGTGCGTGTGCCTCGGCGTCGGCAGCCTGCTTCGCCTCTGCGATGTCCTCGGCGGTGTGGCGTGCCTGATCCTGCGCGTCCGCCGCGCGGCCGAGCGCGTCGGCAATGCGGTCGCGGCGCTCCTGAAAGAGCTTGCGGATCTGCTTGCGCGTGAAGAAGATCAGCGCCAGCGCCAGCAGCAGGAAGTTGAAGACGGGGCCGATGGCTCTCAGAAATTCCACGGTGTCGCCGCCCCCTTTCGATTCATTTCATTCATGGTTCAGCCCTCATGCGTGGGGGCGACCCACTGGCGGATCTGCGCGGCGCTGCGCTCGGCGGTGTCGCTGCCGAGCAGGCCGCCGGTCAGAGCCGTGACGAGCTCGGGCAGCTTCGCGTCCACGGCGGCGGCAGCGGCGGTCTCTTCGCTGCGCACGCGTGCGCGCACGTCGCGCATGGCCTGTGCGGTCTCCTGATGCGCGGCCTGCAGCGTCTGGGCGCGCTTGCGCTCGGACGCGCTCTTGGCCTCGGCCAGCAGCGCATCCGCTGCGGCGGACTGCCGGCGCTGCGCATCGCTGCGCGCCTGTGCGGCCGCATCGAGCTGCTGCTGGGCGGTGCGCCCCGCGCTGATCCCGTCCTGAATGCGCGCATCGCGCGCGGCCATGAACGACACCAGCGGGTCAAACAGCAGCTTCTTCAAAACCACCAGCAGCACGAAAAAGCAGATCACCGTCCAGATGAGTTCGGAGATGTTGATGCTCAAAGCGTGTGCCTCCCTTATCCCGTGCTTCTCAGCCGATCTTACCGATCAGCAGAAACGCGATCAGCAGGCCGTAGATCGTCAGCGATTCGAGCAGGCCCATGGCGATGATCATGTTCGAGCGGATCGTGCCGGCCACTTCCGGCTGGCGCGCGATGGCGTCCATGGCGTGGGCGGCGGTCAGACCCTGACCGATGGCGGGGCCGATGGTGCTGATGGCGATGGCGAGCGCGGCGGCGATCGCAATGATTCCGGTTGACATAACTCGTTCCTCCTAATTTTTCTTGGGTGTCTGAAAGGTTGTTTCTTACGATTTCTGATGCAAGGATGCGTTACTCCTCGATGGCTTCCTCGATATAGATCGACAGCAGCATCGTGAACACGATGGCCTGGATCAGGCAGAACAGCAGGCTCAGCACCTGCATGAGCAGCGGCAGCACGAGCGGGAAGAGATTGCCGAGCTCATGCGTGACCATTTCCTCGCCGTAGAGGTTGCCGTACAGACGCAGCGCGAGAGAAAACGGGCGCACGATCTGCTCGATGAGGTTGAGCGGCAGCATGAGCAGGAAGGGCTTGATGAAGCTCTTGAGATAGCCGCCCAGACCGCGGCGCTGGATGCCGACGGTGTGCGTCATGCAAAAGGCGATGATGGCCAGACCCGCCGTGACGGACAGCGTGGCCGTCGGCACGGTGAACACTTGCCCCGCGCCGGGCAGCAGCCCGATGTAGTTGGACACGACGATGAAGATGAAAAACGTCGCCATCATCGGGAAGTAGCGCCGGGCGTTGGCCGGACCCATGATGCCGCCGTAAAAGCCCTGCAGCTTTTCCACGGCCATCTCGGCCGCGTTTTGCAGCGGTCCGGGCACGTCGCGCAGCTTGCGTGTGGCCAGCCACGATACCAGCGCCAGCACGGCCACGATGACCCACATGGTCACGACCGCGCCGGTGACCTCCAGCGGTCCGATGGAAAACAGTACGTTCGTCTCACCCATTTGTGTCGTCCCTCCGTTCGTCCGCCGGGGTATCCTCCGGCGTGTGTTCCTGTGCGGCGTCCGGCAGCTCCTCCGCATCCGTGATCTCCACGCACTCGGCGGGGATGGTATCGTCCATCCTGCGCGCGAGGATCCATACGCCGGCGATGCTGCCGCCCGACAGACCGACGGCCGTGCCGATGAGCGTGCCGGCCGGCGGCAGCGGCACGACGCCGCGCAGCAGATAGACCAATACGAGCGCCGCGAGATTGATGACCTGCCGCAGGCCGCTCGTGCCCATGACGGATGTGGTGCTCTGCCTGGCGCGCAGCAGACTGCGGCGCGTCAGCAGGGTGTTGCCGGCGGCGACGAGCAGGCCGAAAACCAGTCCGGCCGCGCCGCCGAGCAGATATTGTCCGGTCGACATGTTCTGTCCCTCCCGTTTGTGCAGCCCCGGTGACCGGGGGAAAGCTTTCTTAGCGGAAAATTAGCGGATACTTAACAATGTTCTACTATATCATGACGGCGAAAAGATGCCAATACCCAATTCCGGTTTTGAAATAATTTCGTTGAATTCTACAAATAGAAAAAGCGCCCGGTGGCCGCTCGCCCGCTTCACAAAGCGGGAAAAATAGTATATACTGAGGGGCAGAAAAAAGCCGCGGCATCCGGCATCCCACAGGACGCTCTGCGGCGAAAAATCTTCCGAAAAGAGGGATACAGTATGAAATACATTCTCGTCATCGGCGACGGCATGGCCGACCACCCGCTCGACACGCTCGCCGGCCGCACGCCGCTGGAAGCGTCGAAAAAGGACGCGATCGACGACCTTGCGCGTCACGGTGTGCTCGGCAGCGTGCGCAACGTGCCCGACGGTTTCGCTCCCGGCAGCGACACGGCCATCATGTCCATCTTCGGCTGCTCGCCGCGCAAGTACTTTTTCGGCCGCGCCCCGCTTGAGGCGGCGGCCTCCGGCATCCGGCTCGCTCCCGGCGACGCGTGCTACCGCTGCAACATGGTCACGTATGCCGATGAGGACGTGCCGTTCGAGCACAAGCATATCATCTCCCACAGCGCGGGCAGCATCGAGGGCCGCGAGTCGGACGAGCTCGTGACGGCGCTCTTTGCGCACCCGGATTTCCGCCCGCTGGCCGAGCAGGCCGGCATGGTCGTGCACAAGGGCTCGTCGTTCCGCCACCTTGCGGTGCAGAGCCATGTGGACATCAAGGGCATCCGGCTCGCCCCGCCGCATGACCACCTTGGCGAGGAGATCGGCCCCATCCTGCCCACCGGCTGCCCGAATGCGGACGTGCTGCGCGAGCTCATGCGCCGCGCGTTCGATATCCTCGACCAGCACCCGATCAACGTCGCGCGCCGCGCCGCCGGCAAGCTCCCGGCCAACGGCGTCTGGTTCTGGGCGGAGGGCACGGCGGCCGTGCTGCCGAACTTCCCGGAGCACTACGGCTCGGACGGCGGCGTCGTCTCGGCCGTGCCGCTGTGCCACGGCATCGGCATCCTGACCGGGCTTGAGGCCGTCACCGTCCCGACCGCGACCGGCGAGTGGGACACCGACTATGCCGCCAAGGTCGCCGCCGCGCTCGACGTGCTCAAAAAGCACGACTTTGTGGCGCTGCACCTCGAAGGTCCGGATGAGGCCACGCACAACCATGACCTGGAGCACAAGATCTATTCCATCGAGCGCCTGAGCGCCGATGTCGTCGCCCCCGTGACCGAGGCGCTGCGCGCCGCGGGTGAGGACTTCCGTCTGCTGCTGCTGTCGGATCACACGACGTATATGGCCAACGGCGCGCACGGCGCCGACCCCGTGCCGTTCGTGCTGTATGACAGCCGCGTGTCCGAGGGCTCCGGCCTGCCGTATTCCGAGGCCAACGGCGCCAAGGGCCCGTATGTCGACGACGGCGCGCAGCTCATGGATCTGCTCTTTGAACTGAAAAAGCTGTGACCGGCACAGCAAGAGAGGCCGCGTGGGCAAAGCTGAACCTGTCGCTGGACGTGCTCGGTACGCGTCCCGACGGGTTTCACGACCTGCGCATGATCATGCAGAGTGTGGATCTGCACGACGATGTGACCGTTACGCTCGACGGCACCGGCGTCTGCCGCGCCGAGACCAACCGCAGCTATCTGCCCTGCGGGGCGGACAATGTGGCCGTGCGCGCGGCGCAGGTGTTTCTCGAGCGCGCAGGGCTTGACTGCGGCGTGCACATCCGGCTGCACAAGCGTATCCCCGTGTGCGCGGGGCTGGGCGGCGGCTCATCGGATGCGGCGGCCGTGCTGCGCGCGCTCAACCGGCTGACCGGCGCGGGCTTCACCTGCGCGCAGCTTGAGGAGCTGGGCGCGCTGGTCGGCTCGGACGTGCCGTACTGCGTCGCGGGCGGAACGATGCTGGCCGAGGGACGCGGCGAGCGGCTCACGCCCGTCACGCCCATGCCGCACCTGCCGGTCGTGATCTGCAAGCCGGATTTTCCGATCTCGACGCCGGAGCTGTTTCGCCGCGTGGACGCGCGCACCTCGCGCTGCCGTCCGGACACGGAGGGTATCTGCGCCGCGCTTGCCGACGGTGATATGCCGAAGCTCGCCCGCCGGATGTACAACGTCTTTGAGGACGTGCTCACCCGCCGCGAGGGTGAGATCGCGGCCATCAAGAGCCGCCTGCTCGACGGCGGCGCGCTCGGCGCTGTGATGAGCGGCACGGGCTCGGCCGTGTTCGGCCTCTTCGCCGATGCCGACAGCGCGGCGTATGCCAAGCGCCGGCTCGCGCGCGACTATGCCGAGTGTTTCCTGACCGAGACCATTGACCGCCTTGAGGTCTGAGGATTAAAAGCGAACAAAACTGCCGATACTGAGCACAGATGCCCGGTACCGGCAGTTTTTCATCTCAGAAAGGCGGACATACGATGCATACCCATTCTCTCTCCATTCATCCCGATTCCGGCCGCGCGCTGCGCCCGTGGGAGCTGGCGCTGCTGCTGGCCGTGTGCGTGACGCTGCTGACCGGCACGTGGGCGCAGGCGCGCAGCGCGCTGCTGGCGTCGCGGCTCGTGCGGCTGCACGTGATCGCGGTCTCGGACGACGACACCGAGCAGGCCGTGAAGCTGCAGGTGCGCGACGCGGTGCTGGCCTATCTCGAGCCGCAGCTTGCCGATGTGACGGATATGGATACGGCGCGGCTGCGCATCGCGGACGATCTCGACGGAATCGCCCGCGCGGCGCAGGCGGCGGCGGGGGAGCGGCCGGTGCGGGTGTCGCTCGGCCCCGAGCACTACCCGACGCGCGACTACGGCACGTTTGCCCTCCCGGCGGGGGTGTATACGTCCCTGCGCGTGACGCTCGGCGCGGGCGCGGGGCACAACTGGTGGTGCGTCATTTTCCCGCCGCTGTGCGCGCAGGCGGCAGGGCTCCCGGAGCAGGCGGTGCAGGCGCTCTCGGACGACGATGTGCGCCTCGTCACGGAGTCCGGCGGCGGCTATGTCGTGCGCTTCCGGCTGCTGGAGCTGTGGGACGCGCTCGTGCAGCGGCTGAGCTGACGGCACGGTGGAAAATTGAAAGCGCCCCCGCGGGAAACTCCCCGCGGGGGCGCTTGCCATTGGGTCACACAAGCTGCTTCCGGTGCAGCAGCCGGCAGACAAGCGCGGCAAGCCCCAGGCCGAGCGCGAACGAGAAGCCCAGCGCGCCCAGTGTGGCGGCGGCGCTGAACAGGCCGACCGACATCTCATGCACCGAGCCGATGTCCACGATGATCTCGCACACGAGCCACAGCCCGGCGCTGATGCCCGCGGCCGTCCGGAAATTGCGCCGGCGCTGCAGGGCGCACCGGACGCCGACGCCGGCGGCGAGCAGGAGCAGATACAGAACGATCCGTCCGGTGATGCCGCCGGTCACAAAGATCCCCATCATTTTCAGAAGCGCAAATGGTTCCATACGATACCTCCTGTTGAATGAAATGTGTGTCCGGATCCCGACATCCTCATTTTAGCAGATTCTTTATAAAATTGGAACAGGATTCATAATATTTGTAAATTCCGCCAAAACACGATTCGGGATTCTGTGCAGCGGTGACAAATCGCATCACCCGTTTTCGCGGCGTCTGTCACCCAAACCGGCGTGCGGCGCAGAAAAACGCAAAGCCTTCTCCCAACGGAGAAGGCTTTGCTTGTCCAAAAACCTCGTAGAGTTTCGCCGCCGCAGCGGCGAAAGAAAGTCCGATCATTTTCTCCGGCGACATGTGCGTCGGGGAAAATACTTCTCGGCCTGCAAACGTGCGCACTGTCCGCCAAAGGCGGACAGTGCGTGCGCTGCAGTCAGGCCGCAAACCCCTTTGTCAAAAAAGTAATACTTTTTTGACAGTCTCAAGCCTTCTCCCAACGGAGAAGGCTTTGCTGTATTTGCGGGATTCAGCGCCGCGCGCTCAGTAGCTGTACACGCCGCCGCCGATAAATTCGCGCAGCATGCTCTCGGGCGCGAGCAGGGCGGGGTCGATCGTCTCGAAGCGCTCGAGCGCGGGCAGGATGCTGCGGATCTCCGCATAGCGCTCCGCGCCCTCGGGCACGGCCTCGAGCAGCGGCTCGGCGAAGTTTTTCATGATCGACACCTCGCACGGGAACGACGAGTCGAACATCAGGTTCGCGCGCTCCTTGAACGGGGAGATGAAGCGCTTTTCGCCGCGGCGGACGTTTGCCCACATGTCCAGCGTCGCGGCGGCGGGCGTGCCGCGGAAGTTGCTGTCGCGCACGAGGCGGCGCAGCAGACGCATCCACGTGCCCTTGAACACCTCATTCCCGTCATCGTCGACGACGACGGAGCGCGCGCTGATATACAGCCGGAACGCATCCGGGCAGTAGGCGGCGATCTCATCGTTGAGCGCGTGGATGCCCTCGCAGACGACGACCTCGTCCTTGCCGAGGCGCATGGGGCGGCCGATGGGACCGGACTGCACGCGCGTGACGAAATTATACCGCGGCAGGTGGATCTCCTCGCCGCGGGCGAGCGCGTTGAGGTGCTTGCCGAGCAGGTCCATGTCCAGACACGCGGGGGACTCCAGATCGAGATCACCCTCCGGCGTGCGCGGTGCGGTGCGCAGGTCGACGGTGCGGAAATAGTCGTCCATGGCGAGGCTCTGGCTGCCGACGCCGAGCTTGCACAGCGCCTCCGCGATCTTCATGGCCGTGGTGGTCTTGCCGCTGCCGGACGGGCCGGAGAGCAGCACGATCGGACACGTGTGCGCGTTCTCGGCGATGGCGCGCGCCGCGCGCTCGATCTTGGCGGCATAGGCCGCGTCGCTCGCATCGACGAATTCCTTGGGATCAGCCTGAATGCGGCGGTTGATCTCCTGAAGATGATAGCTCATTGGAAAAACGCCTCCAGTTCCGCCTTGGCCGCACAGATGCGGTCGATATTGGCGATGTATTCCGTGGGATACTTGGGGTCGATGTGCCGCTCAAGCCTGCCGCCGTTGGGGCGCACGAGCTTTGTCGACGCGCCGCCGCCCATGGCGAGGATGCTGCACAGCTCCTCCATGATGCAGATGTTGTAGAGATTCTCCTGACCCGGGCGCGTCCAGCCGACGTTTTCAAAGCCGCCGGACATGAACTTCTGCCGGTAGAGGTAGTACGGTGCGTAGCCCGCCCTGGGCAGCACGGTACCGGCAAAGTCGAGCATCTCGCCGACGGCTGCTCCGTCGGGGATGGGCGCGTCCTGCGCCATCAGGTTCGAGCCGCGCTTGCGCGAGAGCGTGTGCACGGTGACGTTCTCGGGCGCGAGTGCGAGCACCTGCTCGAGCGTGGCGCGAAAGCCGTCCGGCGTGTCGCCGGGAAGCCCCGCAATCAGGTCCATGTTCACGGCGAAGCCGCCGGTCTCGCGCACGAGGCGCAGCGCGTCGTAAATATCCTGCGCGGTGTGGCGGCGGCCGATCGTGTCGAGCACGCGGTCGTCGAGCGTCTGGGGGTTGACGCTGATGCGGTCGACCCGGTGCGCGCGCAGCACCTGCAGCTTGTCGGCGGTGATCGTGTCGGGCCGGCCGGCCTCGACGGTGAACTCGCGCAGTGCGCTCAGGTCGAACGCCGCAGCCAGCTGCGTGCACAGCGCGTCGAGCTGGCGCGCCGAGAGCGTGGTCGGCGTGCCGCCGCCGATGTAGAGCGACACGACGCGCAGCCCCGCATTGCGCACGGCCTCGGCGGTCGCGGCGATCTCACGGGCGAGCGCCTGCAGAAATTCCGGCACGAGCGCCATGCTCTTTTCCACCGACTGGCTCACAAAGCTGCAGTAGGCGCAGCGCGTCGGGCAAAACGGGATGCCCACATACAGGCACACATCCTTTTCACCGAGTGATTCCATGGCGCGCAGCGTGGCGTGCGCGGTGCGCACGACGAGGTCGGCGCGCGCGGGGGAGACGTCATACTGCCGCTCAAACTGGCGCGCGGCCTGCGCGTCGTTGAGTCCCTGCGCGAGCAGCGGGGTCATGAGCTTTCCGGGGCGTACGCCCGTGAGCATGCCCCACGGCCGGCGCGGCAGCCCGATGCCCATGGCGGCGCGGTAAAACGCGCGCTTGACCGCACCCTGCAGCCGCCGGTCTTTTTCGGCAGGGTCGGTCAGCTCGCCGTTGGGCACGCTCGTGCGGCCGTTGGCCGTCTGCCCGTGGTAGACGAGCACGCACGTCACGGTCGTCACCTTGGTGCCGGACATGAGCCGCAGCTCTGCGCGGTCGCCGGTCGGCCGCCCGTCCGGATACTCCGGGCGTTCGTCGGGAAACAGCGTCAGGAGCATCTGCTCCGCCGCGTAGCGGTAGTCATGTCCGATCAGATAGAGATTCATGGTTCTTCTTCTTTCTGTGTCCTGCCGGGTGGTCAGGTGCGGTCTTTTGCTTTGTTTTTGAGTGCCTTGGCCTTCGCCTTGACGGCCTTGGCCAGCTCCTTGCGGCGCTGTGCGTGCTCATGCACACGCGTAAAGGCGCGGCCGTTGGTCTGGCCGGAGCGCAGCGCCGGGAATGCCTGCGCGATACGCTCGTGCACGATGTTGCGGTGGCTGAGGATCTCCTCGCGGCGCTGCAGCAGTTCGCTGCGGCGCGCCAGCAGCTCGCTGCGGCGCTCGATCGAGGCCTCGGCGCGCTTTTCTGCGAGCTCCGTGCTCTTTTCCTTCATACCGGTGTAAACCTCCATGCCGCGGTCCTTCGCGTCTGAGGTGCGGATATAGATCTCCTCGCCGATCTCGTCGGAGATGGCCGTGAGCGAATCCTCGATGGCCTGCAGGGCACGCAGCTTCTTGGGCAGCTTGCGGATCTCCATGGCGGTGATGATGTTGTCCGCGATCCACAGTGCGCTGAATGTGCCGAGCAGCACCCAGCCGAGCTTTTTCGGGATGAGGTCGACGACCTTGGCCACGAGCGGCTGGAACACGTCGACCACGAACACGCACGCGATGCCCCACAGCACCGAGAACTCCAGGCACACATAGCCCTTGATGTTCAGCGGACGCTTGGAGTAGTCCCACCACTTGTCGTGGAACACCTTTTCCAGCACCCAGCCGGTGAGGTATTCGATGGCGCTCGTAAACAGCACGCTGCCGCCGAACAGCAGCCAGAGACTGCTCTTGAGCGGCCCGAGCACGAGCAGCACGCTCATGACGCCGAAGCCGTAGATCGAGCAGATGGGGCCGTTGACGAAGCCGCGGTTGACAAACTTGCCGTGCGCGACGGCGGCGAAGGCCACCTCGGAGCACCAGCCGAGAAAACCGTAAATGTAGAAGTACCAGAGGATCTGGAACCAGGAATAGGGCACAAGCATGAAAAAACTCCTCTCATGAATGCCTGTGGGCGGGAAACCCGGATTCATTTCATATTTGTCTATATTAACATAGCTATGCGGACTTTTCCAGTCTTTTCGGCGCGGATGGGAACAAAAAGCGCAAAGTGGTAACTGCGGCGCACAAATTATGCGCGCAGCAGACTGCTGGCCTTTTGTCAGAAAGGATCCTTTTTGACGGGCACAAAAATGCGGAGCGCACGAGTGTGCGCTCCGCATGAAAAACCGGGGTGATTTACTTGATCGTCAGCAGCAGCTCGCCGGCCTTGACCGACTGGCCGCCCTTGACAAAGACTTCGTCGACCGTGCCGTCCATGCGGGCGACGACGCTCGTCTCCATCTTCATGGCCTCGATCACGGCGAGCACGTCGTTGACCTTGACCTGGTCGCCGGGCTTGACGTTGACCTTCGACACCATGCCCGGGATGGACGCGCCGGCCTGGCTCTTGTCGTTCGGGTCGGCCATGACGACGGTCTTGGCCGAATCGGTCGCGGTCGGGTCGGGCACGGAGACCTCGCGGCGCATGCCGTTGAGCTCAAACTGCACGTTGCGCGTGCCGTCGTCGTTGCGGTCGCCGAGGCCGATGTACTTGATCATGAGGGTCTTGCCGTCCTCGATGTTAATCTTGTTCATCTCGCCGATGGCCATGCCGTTGAAGAACACATGGCTGCCCATGCGCATGATGTAGCCGTACTCCTTGCGGTGACGGATGTACTCCTCATAGACCTTCGGATACATGGCAAACGAGATGAGCGAGCGCGGCTCCTCATAGTTCGGGTAGAACTTGCGGATCTCACTGCGCAGCTGATCCCAGTCCACGGGCGGCAGCAGGTCGCCGGGGCGGCCGTTGATGGCCTTCTCGCCCTTGAGCACGACGCGCTGCAGATCCTTCGGGAAGCCGCAGGGCGGCTGACCCATCATGCCCTTGAAGTAGCTCACGACGCTGTCGGGGAAGGCGAGGTGCTCGCCCTTTTCGACGATGTTCTCGGGCGTGAGGTCGTTCTGCACCATGAAGATCGCGAGGTCGCCGACCATCTTGGACGACGGCGTGACCTTGATGATGTCGCCGAGCATGAGGTTGACGGTGCGGTACATCTCCTTGACCTCCGCGAAGCGGTGGCCGAGGCCGAGCGACTCGACCTGCGGCTGCAGGTTCGTGTACTGGCCGCCGGGGATCTCATAGCGGTAGATATCGGTGACGGGGACCTTGAGGCCCTTGTCGAAGCTCTCGTAGCGCAGACGCACGTCGGCCCAGTAATCGGCCAGCTCCTGCAGGCGCTGCGGGTCGAAGCCGGTGTCGCGCTCCTGACCGCGCAGGGACTCGACGAGCGCGTTCATCGACGGCTGGCTCGTAAGGTTGGCCAGCGGTCCGATGGCGGTGTCGACCACGTCCACGCCGGCCTCGGCCGCCATGAGGTAGGTCGCGATCTGGTTGTCGGTGGTGTTGTGCGTGTGCAGGTGGATGGGGATGCCGATCTCCTGCTTGAGGGTGCTGACGAGCTTCTTGGCGGCATACGGCTTGAGCAGGCCGGACATGTCCTTGATGGCCAGCATATGTGCGCCGCGGCGCTCGAGCTCCTTGGCGAAGTCGACATAGTACTGCAGCGTGTAGCGGTCGCGCGTCGGGTCGAGAATGTCGCCGGTGTAGCACACGGTGCCCTCGAGGAACTTGCCCTGACGCAGCACCTCGTCCATGGCGGTCTCCATGTTCGGCAGCCAGTTGAGCGAGTCGAACACGCGGAACACGTCGATGCCCTCGCGGGCGGACTCGGCGATGAAGGCGCGCACGAGGTTGTCCGGATAGCTCGCGTAGCCGACGAGGTTCGAGCCGCGCAGCAGCATCTGGAACGGGATGTTCGGGATCTTCTCGCGCAGCATCTCCAGACGCTCCCACGGGGACTCATGCAGGAAGCGGTAGGCGGTGTCAAACGTCGCGCCGCCCCACATCTCGAGCGAGAAGCAGTCGGCGAGGATATCGGCCGTGCCGTCGGCGCCCTTGACCATGTCGCGGGTGCGCAGGCGGGTGCTCAGCAGGGACTGGTGCGCGTCGCGCATCGTCGTGTCGGTGATGAGCAGCTTCTTCTGGCCGAGGACCCATTCTTTCACAGCCTCGGGGCCGTCGGTGTCGAGCAGGAGCTTGAGTCCGTCCTGCTTCGTGACCTCGCGCTGCGCCTTCGGGAAGCGCGGCGTGTCGTACTGGTGGCGCTCGGCGTCGGGATTGTTGACCTGAATGTTGGCAATGTATTTGAGCACGCGGGTCGCGCGGTCGCGCGATTCGGTGAACTCGAACAGCTCCGGCGTCTCGTCGATGAACTTCGTGTGGCACTTGCCGGCGACGAAGGTCGGGTGTGTGAGGATGTTCGTCACAAAGGGGATGTTCGTCTTCACGCCGCGCACGTGCTCTTCGTTGATGGCGCGGGTGGCCTTGCGGCAGACGGCGGGGAAGGTGCAGTCCCAGCTCGTGACCTTGACGAGCAGGGAGTCATAGTACGGCGAGATGATCGAGCCCGTGCCGACGTTGCCGCCGTCGAGACGCACGCCGAAGCCGCCGCCGGAGCGGTAGGCCTCGATCTTGCCGTTGTCGGGCGCGAAGTTGTTGGCCGGGTCTTCGGTGGTCACGCGGCACTGGATGGCGTAGCCGTTGACCTTGAGGTTGTTCTGGTCGCCGAGACCGATCTCCGGGTGGCTGATCGGCTGCCCCTCGGCGATGAGGATCTGCGCACGCACGAGGTCGATATTCGTGACCATCTCGGTGACGGTGTGCTCGACCTGAATGCGGGGGTTCATCTCGATGAAGTAGTGGTTGCCGTCGCGGTCGACGAGGAACTCCACCGTGCCGGCGTTGACATAGCCGACGGCCTCGGCGATCTTCACGGCGTCAGCGTGCAGCTGCTCGCGGATGCTCTCGGGCACGCTCCACGCGGGCGCAAACTCCACGACCTTCTGGTAGCGGCGCTGCAGCGAGCAGTCGCGCTCGCCGAGGTGGCGCACGTTGCCGTACTGGTCGGCAAGGATCTGCACCTCGATGTGCTTGGGCTGCACGAGATATTTCTCGATGAAGATGTCGTCATTGCCGAAGGCCTTGCGTGCCTCGCTCTTGACGAGCTCGAACGCGGGGATCACGTCCTCGGGCATTTCGCACAGGCGCATACCGCGGCCGCCGCCGCCGGCCGCCGCCTTGAGGATGACGGGGAAGCCGAAGCTGATGGCTTTCTCCAGCGCCTCCTGCCCGTCGCGCAGAGGCTCGGAGCAGCCGGGGATGACCGGTACGCCGCACTCCATGGCGATCTGCTTGGCCGAGAGCTTGTCGCCCATCTTGCCGAGCACGTCGCTCGGAGGCCCGATGAACGTGATGCCGGCCGCTTCGCAGGCGCGGGCAAAGTCCGCGTTTTCGGACAGGAAGCCGTAGCCCGGGTGGATGGCGTCGACGCCGCGGCGCTTGGCCAGACCGATGATCTCGGGAATGTCGAGATACGCACCCAGGGGGCTCTTGTTCTCACCGACGAGATACGCCTCATCGGCACGGGTGCGGAACATGCTCAGTTCGTCTTCCTTGGAGTACATGGCCACGGTGTGGATGCCGAGGTCATAGCACGCGCGGAAGATACGCACCGCGATCTCGCCGCGGTTGGCGGCAAGGACCTTGTTGAAAACTTTTTCTGACACGGTCGTGTCTCCTTTCTGACTGCGGCGGGCCGCAGAGATGGGCGGCAGCAGTAAAAAAACGCGCTTCGCTGCGATGCCAATGCTGGAATTATATCATATATCAGTAACAATAGAAATAAAATTTTTGATTTTCGACGAGTTTAAAATCTAACAAATGCACGCACAGGTAATTTACACGCAATTCTTTTCTCGGCGCGCAGAATGTGATACAATAACGGGCGAAAATTCAGGAAAGCTGGAATGAATTTGGAAAATACTTGTTATATCGTCGGCGCGGCCAGTCTTGAGGGCGTGCGCCTGAGCCCGTGCGCGGGCGACTATATCATCGCGGCTGACGGCGGCTACCGCTCGCTGCGTGCGCGCGGCATCGAGCCGGACTTCGTCATGGGTGACTTTGACTCGCTCGGCTACCGGCCGGAGCACCCGAACGTGGAGACGCACCCGGTCATGAAGGACGACACCGACCTCGGTCTCGCCGTGCGCTGGGCGCTCGGGCATGGCTACCGGCGGCTCGTGATGGCGGGGGCGCTCGGCGGCCGCATCGACCAGACGATCGCGAGCTTTCAGACGCTGCGCGGTCTCACGGACGCGGGCGCGCAGGGCTGGCTCATCGGCTGCGGCTGGGTGGTCACGGCGGTGCAAAACGGCACGCTGACCTTCCCCGCCGGCATGGAGGGCACGGTCTCGGTGTTCAGCAGCGGCGATGCTGCGCGCGGCGTCACGCTGCGCGGCCTGCTCTACGAGGTCACGGATGCGGCGCTCACCTGCGCCATGCCGCTCGGCGTGAGCAACTCCTTCACGGATGCGCGCGCCGAGGTGCGCGTCACGGACGGCACGGTCTTTGTCCTCTGGCAGGGCGACGCGCTGCCGGACGGGCTGGAGGTGCGCCATGGAGCGGATTGATCTGCACGTGCACACGCTCGCGTCCGACGGCTCGGACGCGCCGGAGACTGTCGTGCGCAAGGCGGCGGCAGCCGGGCTGCGCGCCGTGGCGATCACGGATCACGACACGTTTGCCGGCCTGCCCGAGGCGCTTGCGGCGGGGACGGCGCGCGGCATCGAGGTCGTGCCCGGGGTGGAGCTGTCCACCGTCTGGGGCGGCGAGGAGGTGCACCTGCTCGGCTACTTCATGGACACGGAGGATACCGCCCTGTGTGCGCTCATGACCCGCGCCACCGACGAGCGAAACGCCCGCAACGAGACCATGGTGCAGCGCCTGCACAACGCGGGCTATCCCATCACGATGGCGGAGCTGCATGCGGCCTTTCCGGGGCAGACGGTGCTCGGCCGGCCGCACATCGCGGCGCTGCTCGTGCAGCGCGGCTGCATCCCCACGGTGTCCGACGGGATGCGCGGTCTGCTCGGCCGGGGCAAGCGCTTTTATGTCCCGCGCTACAACATTCCGCTGGAGGATTCCGTCCGCGCGCTGCGCGCGGCGGGCGGCGTGCCGGTCGTGGCGCATCTGTTCAAGTACCGCTTTGACGACGCGCAGCGTACTGCCCTGCTCGCCGCGGCGGCGGATGCCGGGGCGCTCGGGCTCGAGGTGTGCTACACGACCTATACACCCGAGCAGACGGCGGCGGCACAGGCGCTGGCCGTGCGCTTCGGTCTCGTGCCGACCGGCGGGTCGGACTATCACGGCCTGCGCAAGCCGGACATCGCCCTCGGCTCCGGCCGGGGGGATCTGTGCGTGCCGTATGCCTATCTCGCGGGCGTCAAGGCGCTTGCCGGGCCCGGCCGTGTGTGATACACGAACAGAATCCAGTCGTTTTTCGATTTTTTTCCGGAGGTGGTTTTTTTGAGAACACTTCTGCGCCCATACGAGGGCACACAGCCGTACATCTTCGTCAGCTACGCGCACAAGAACGACGCGGCCGTGCTCGAGATCATCGGCACGCTGCAATCGCGCGGCTTTCGCGTCTGGTATGACGAGGGCATTGAGGCCGGCAGCGAGTGGCCGGAGAGCATTGCGTCGCACCTCGAGCGCGCGCAGCTCGTGCTGGCGTTTTTGTCTCCGGCGTATCTGCAGTCCGACAACTGCCGCAAGGAGATGCACTATGCCCTGACGAAGAAAAAGCCGGTCATCAACGTCTACCTCGAGCAGACGGAGCTCTCCCCCGGCATGGAGATGCAGATCGGCAACCTCTTCGCGCTCATGAAATATACCTACCCGAGCGAGGAATATTTCTACGACAAGCTCTTCTCGGCCGAGCTGCTCGATGCGGACAAATTTGCGGGCGAAGCGCCGGAGCTGCCGCCCGAGGCGCCCGCCGAGCCGCCGCGGGCAAAAAAGCGGAAAGAGAAAAAGCCGCGCGCCGAAATCCCGCGCCGGGAAAGACCCGCCAAAGCGCCGAAGCCGGAGCGCGCGAAGAAAAAGCGCGGCATCGCGGCGGCGATCATCGCGGTCGTGCTCGTCGGCTGCCTGATCGCGGCGGGCATCGTCGGCCACTTTACGGGCCTGCTCTACCGCTTCACGGCCAGGACCGTCGCGGTGCAGACGCTGCCGGACGACACGGTGGCCGCATTCCAGAACCCCCTGCTTGAGCAGGCCGCGCGCGAATATGCCGGAAAGCCCGAGGGCGAGCTCACGGTCGCCGACCTCAAGGGACTCACGGCACTGTATGTCTGCGGCGACCGGTACTGGTTTGCCGCCCCGCAGCGGAGCGTGGAGGCCGCGGCCGCCGGCATCGAGACGGCGGAGGTCGTAGACCCGTCCGGCCAGACCGTCACCGTGCAGCGCGGGGACATCCGCGATCTGTCCGATCTTGCGTATTTTCCGAGCCTGCGCGAGGTCTCGCTTGAATTCCAGTCGCTGACCTCGCTCGAGAGCCTGCCCGCCTGCGGTGTGGAGGTGTTCGATGTCAGCGCCAACCGGCTCACGAGTCTGGCGGGCATCGAGCAGCTGCCGAAGCTCACGGCGCTGCTGGCCGACGGCAACGCCGTCACGGATTTGACCGGGCTCGGCCGCTGCCTGAACGTGCGCACGCTGCACCTCAACGGTGCAAACGTGTCGGACCTGTCCGAGCTGCGCGCGTTGACAAAGCTGCAGGACATCACGCTCTCGCACTGCACGCGCCGCGAGCTGCTGATCCCGCTGCACAAGTCCTCGCTCACACGCGTCACGCTCGTGGACTGCGATCTGCGCGGCGATTTCTTCCACAGCTTTGACCGTGAGCGGGCGATCGCATCGCTCACGCTCATCCGCTGCGAGCTCGACAGCACGTCCGGTCTGGATGGCTTCACCGGGCTCACGGAGCTGACGCTGCGCGGTGTTTCCGGCGCGCTCGACTGGTCGGCGCTCGGCAGCCTGCCGCTGCAGACGGTCACGACCGACGCCATGCAGGCCGACGCCGTCCGTGCCTCCGGCACGACGGCCACCGTCACGGTCACGGACTGAGCGCCGCTTTCCCCGCACAAAACGGAAAACACCCCTGCCGGAACGGACAAACCGGCAGGGGTGTTTCCATAGGAGAAATGGAGTTGGAAAAAGGAATTATCATGTTGCTTGGAGAGAATTTGCGTGGTTGTCGGCGCACTGCAAAGATCGTGTGCGGTCACGAAAAATTGCACTTGCTATCTGACAGTGCCCATTATATAATGCCGGTATAGATAAGTAAAGCAAATAATTCTGATAGTTAAATTAGCGTTTCTTATTCGTGAGGGGTGCTTATGAACCGGTATATCGCATTTTTGAAGGTCTTTGAGCGCAACAGCTTTTCCGACGCGGCGCGCGATCTCGGCTACACGCAGTCGGCCGTGAGCCAGATGATCAAGTCGCTGGAGGAGGAGCTGGGCGTGACGCTGCTGGTGCGTTCGCGCTCGGGCGTGGCGCTCACCTATGAGGGACGGCACCTGCTGCCGTACATCCGCGACACGGTCAACGCCTACCGGATGCTTCAGTCGCAGGCGGCGGGCTTCAGCGGTCTGGAGCAGGGCACGATCCGCCTCGGCACGTTTACGAGCGTGTCGAGCTATCTGCTGCCGCCGGCCATGGAGCGCTTTCGCCGCCTGCACAGCGGCATCCGCTTCGAGCTCTATCAGGGACTGTATTATGAAATTGAGGACTGGGTGCGCGATGGCGTGGTCGACTTCGGCTTCACGGATATGCTGCGCACGACTCCGTTTCCGTGCGAGCCGATCTATCAGGACACCATGCTTGCCGTGCTGCCCGAGGGGCATCCGCTGGGCGAGAACATCTTCATTCAGGTCGACGAGCTCGCGGCTGAGCCCTTCATTCTTCTCGAGGAGGGGCGCGGCGGCGGCTGCATCCGCGACCTGCTCACGCGCCATCCGCAGATCAACGTCCAGTACCGTGTGGCCGACGACTACACGATCCTGAACCTGGTCGAGAACAACCTCGGCGTGTCCATCCTGCCGGAGGCGGTGCTGCGGCGCAGCGGCCGGCGTGTCATCGCGCGCCGCCTCTCGCCGGAGCTGCAGCGTACCGTCGGCGTCGTCTATAAGCAGAAGACCGGCCTGTCCACCGCCGGGCAGATGTTTCTCAGTGAGCTCAAGGCGTCCATCCCAACGGCGCACGGCTGAATTTTTTACGCGCGTGTGTTTACACGGCCGCCTGGTTGTGCTATCTTAAACGGTGCATTTTTGATCAAACCGTGTCCGATGGATGATACCTTATTTAAATAAGGCGGCGCGGCGGGAAGGAGCGGATCGGATATGAGTCTGACGGGCGCTGTTGTCAACGCGCTGGCCATTTCGGGCGGCGGGGCGATCGGCCTGCTGTTTCGGCGGGGCATCCCCGAGCGGGTGAGCAAAACGGTCATGGTCGGCCTTGGGTTGTGCGTGCTGTATATCGGCATTTCGGGTGCATTCGCGTGCCGGAGCATCCTGATCGTCATCGTGTCCATGACGCTCGGCGCGGCGGTCGGTGCGCTGCTGAATATCGACGGCTCGATCCACCGCCTCGGCACCTGGGTCGAGGCGCACGTTCACCGGCATGAGGGCGGCCCGTCGCTGGCCGAGGGCTTTGTCACGGCGAGCCTCCTGTGCTGCATCGGTGCGATGGCGGTCAACGGCTCGCTCGACGCCGGCATCCGCGGCGACAACAGCATCCTGTTCACCAAGTCGATGATCGACCTCGTCTTCTGCGCCATGATGGCCACGACGCTCGGCGCGGGCGTGATGCTCGCGGGTGCGGCGGTGCTCGTGGTCGAGGGGACGCTCACGCTGCTGGCCGGGGCGATCGCGCCGCTGCTCTCGGAGGCGGCGGTCGCAGACCTCACGTGCGCGGGTTCCCTGCTCGTGGCGGCCATCGGTCTCAACCAGACCGGCGCCACGAAGATCAAGGTGGCGGACTATCTGCCGGCGCTGCTGTTCGTGCCGGTCATCCGCTGGCTGGTCAGTTTGCCGCTCTGGCAGCAGATCGCCGCGTGGTTCTGAGCGATACCATTTATAAATAGCAAAGCGGCGCTTGCGGCAGCTTCCTGATTTGTATATTTTGGCGTTGTATGTGGGCGAAAAATCGCGTGGGAAGGCTTGCCTTTTCAGCGCTTATATGTTACAATCCTCTTTCCCACGGGAAGAAAGGGTGTGGCACATGGATTTCTGGCTCAACCAGGCGCTGGGTCTGCTCGGCAGCCTGATCGTGTTTATCTCGGTGCAATTCAATAACCGCCGCGTCATCCTCGCGGCGCAGGCGGCCGCCTGCCTGATGTGGATCGTGCACTATGGGCTGCTCGGCGCGATGACTGCCGCGACCATCAACATTCTGTCGTTCGCGCGCAGCGTTGTGTTTTACTTCAACGACCGCAAGTGGGCCAAGAGCCGCGCGTGGCTGTGGGCGTTTCTGGCGCTGTACGTCGTCAACACCGTCCTTACATGGGACGGGCTGAGAAGCCTGCTGCCTGGCATCGCCATGAGCATGACGACCATCGCGCTCTGGACGCGCGATATGCGCCGCACGCGCCTGCTCTATCTGACCAATTCGCCGTTCTGGTTCACGTATGACATCCTCGCGCGCTCGTATTCGTGCATGGTCATCGAGGCCATCGCCTTCGTGTCCTACGTCGTGGCCGTGTGGCGGTTCGATATCAAAAAGCAGCCGCAGACATGATCGCGCGTGCCAAAAAGCGTTTTGGCACGCGCTCAAACGAGACCCACTGCGTTGGGCTCTCGTTTGAAGGGACTGCAGCTCGCTGCATCGCACGAGCTGTGCACCGTCGGCGCACAACTCGCACGTTTGCGAGCCGAAATGTATTTTCTCCGCCGTACACGCCGCCGGAGAAAATGATTGGATTTTTTTGCGTCTGCGGACGCAAACTCTGCGAGGCTTTTTAACGGCCTGCAAAAACTCCCCGCCTTCGGGCGGGGAGTTTGCGTGTTTAAAAAGGGCTTTGTATTTCGCCGGGAACCCAACGAAGCGGTTCTCGATGGATTTGCTTTTACCACGTCAGCGCATCGTCAAAGTCCACGAGGTCGGGGCGCACCGGCTCCTCGCCCATGACGGTCTGCATATAGAGGTTGACCTGGCGGCGCATGTCGCGCTTGGAGATCGTGCGCGAATCGAGCAGATCCTGCGCGACCCAGAGCATATGCACGCCGCGCGCGGCCGCCTGCTCCTCAAACACACCGCGCAGACCGTCCATGCCCTTGCAGGAGATCTGGTCATACATGAGCACCATGTCGGCATTGTACTGCTTGCAGACGACCCACAGCTCGTCGAGCACGTTTGCATAGCCGCCCTTGGTGTGCTTGCGCATGGTGGTGCGCTGGTAGCTGCGCGCGAGATCGGCCAGCGCCCGGTCGGGGTCTTCGGTGTCGATGATGATGTCGGAGATGAGCGATTCCATGCTCGCCACGACGTTGATGCCCCAGCAGTTTTCCGCCCAGACGGAGAAGTCGGGGTAGAAGTTCGCCGGACACGACCACTCGACGCAGCGGTGGCGCATTGCAGGCGCGCAGGGCTTTTTCTGCCGGTAGCCGCGCATCATGATGCGGTTGACGCGGCGGTCGGTGTCGAGAAAGCGCGGGTCCATGCCGCCCGAGAGATGATAGAAAAACATACGGTAGATCCAGAAGGTCTCGCCGGTCATCTGCGGATAGGGCGTGCGGTTGACCTCCCACTTTTGCAGCTCGTACTCCGTCTCCTGATTGTAGACCTTCATTGCCTTGAAGAACGCGTCCCAGTCGAAGGTCTCGCCGGTCTGCTCCTCGATGAAGCGGATGAGCCCGCGCAGCTCCTCGACAGCGTAATCCTGCACCGCGTCCTCGTTGTAGCGGATGGGCACGCCGTAATAGTACGTCGGGAGGTTGAAATACCGGTCCTGATACGCGGTCGTGGCGACGCTGCCGTCGCACGGCATGTTGCAGGCGACAAAGCACGTGCCGAGCTTGGGGTACTCGTCGCGCAGGGCGCAGCCGGCCTCGGCCGAGGGCAGGGGGCAGACGTCGGCCGGAATGCCGAAGTTTTCGGCTGCGTCGAGATACGGCGGCGTGATCTGCTGGTTGAGGATCGAGCACAGAAACACCGGCAGCACCTGCGCCGGCAGGTAGATGAGGTTCGGGAAGCCGGCCATGATCTGTCCGGGGACGAGCTCGTCAAAGAGCACGATCTTCTTTGAGAGCTTGTTGCCGGGGTGGAAATGCTCGTCGGCCACGAACGAGATGCGCAGCAGGTCGGTGGCCTTTTTCACGATGCGGTCATATTGGGCGCGCGCCATGCGCAGCTGGTTGCCGCGCATGCCGAGCGTGCCGCGGTCGACAAAGTTCGGGTAGGTCAGGTAGGTGGAAAACCACTGGTAGCGAAACAGCGCGCGCACGGCCGACACCGGACACTTGGCCACAAAGACGATCATGTCCTTCCAGCACTTGAGCCACATATAAAAGTCAAACGCCGTGTCGCGCACGCCGCGCAGCTCGCGGTAGCGAAACCGCCCCTTTTCCGGGTCGAAGCGGTAGGTGTAGTCATTGACGTGGCGGAGAAATTCCCGCAGGGAGCGCTTTTGTTCACCCATGGTCACTTGCCTCCTCTCTGTGTCTGGAGCTGCTTGATCTCCAGACTCTCGACGAATGCCTGTACGCGCGTGCGCAGCTGGCCGCTGCCGCCGGTGGCGTTCTGGCGGTCGACCGCGACGGACGGGATGCCGAATTCGCGCGTGACGACGTGGCTTGCCAGCGCGCGCTCATAGCCCCAGTATTCGCAGAACTTGAGCTGCTCGTACAGCACGCCCTGCGCGTGATACTCCGCGCACAGGTCGCGCACGAGCTGCCAGCGGCCGTCGACCTTCTCGCGCTGCATGAAGCGCGGGCACTGACTGGTGTTGAGGTAGTGGCGCGCGATGCTCTCGAGCACCGGCAGGTCGGGGTCAAGGTGAATTTCCTCGCGCCCCGGCGTCGAGCCGAAGCAGAAACGGTCGACCACGACGAGCGCGCCCGCATCCTCGACGAGCTTGGTGAAGCCGGGGTCGTCGATCTCGCTGCCGACGACGGCGATCTTCACGCGAAAGCGCGGTTTTACGTCAGGCTCGCGCTGGCGCAGCTCCTCGAGTGTCTCGCGCAGCTTGTCGACGATGAGATATTTCGGGCAGCAGTAGCTCACAAGGTTCAGGATGTGGTACTCATAGCCCGTGATGCGCGGGTTTTCCTCTTTGCGGAATTGGCCGATCTCAGTCAGGATGCGGCAGATCTCGTTGTGCTCGGCGACCGCCTTGCGCAGCGCGTCGTCCGACACGTCCACGCCGTAGACCTCCTGCAGCGGCGTGAGCACCTTGCGCCGGAGCTGGTCGACATAGTGGCGCACGGTGTTTTCCGTGACCTTGAAGGGCATGTCGAGAAAGGTCACGAAAAACTGCTCATTGTCCACGAGCCGCAGCAGCTCGAAGTGCTCGAGCGCGCGGTTCATCTCCGAGCACGTCTCCGTGCCCATCAGGCCGGACAGGAAGTTGTAGCCGCCCTCGATGCCGCGCTCCAGCAGCGACTTGCAGTAGTCGCAGATGAAGTTCGACATGTAGTACGACGAGATGTCCAGCGACCCTGTCAGCGGTGCGCGCAGGCGCACCGAAAAGCAGTCGCCGGTGTTGAGCAGCACCTCCGGCATGTGGTAGCAGGTGTAGGCCAGCGCGTGCTTCCCCTCGGCACACGCCTGCTGCACGAGCGCGTTGTTGGCGCTCTCGAGCAGCTTTTCAAATTCGTAAAGATGCTTCAGGTCTTTCAATCTACGCTTCCCTCCATGTGAAAAAATTCGCATTTGGATGGTCACATTATACGACGATGTGTCCGATACTGCAATAGTTTTTGGACAGTTTTCCGGAAAACGTGCAAAAATTGACGCGGTGGTTTCGCGCTCACTGTGGTATAATGGGCGCAGAAAGGTTACAGGAGGTGGCGATATGAAGCCCCAGTTTGCCAATGTGTTCAACGTCTCGGTCAACGACAACCGCTCGGAGTGCTCGCTGAGCTTCTACCATATGTATGTGCAGCACAATTACACGCCTCAGCCAAAGGGACTGATTGATATGCCGGAAAAGACGGTCGATGAGGTCGCGAGCATCATGCTCACGCGTGACGGTGCGCACGCGCTCACGCGCCTGCTCATCCAGAGCTTCGGCATGCCGGAGGACAAGGCATGAGCGCGCCGCAGACGCTGCGCCCCGGGCGCTACCGCCACTTCAAGGGCAAGGAGTATGAGCTGCTGTATCTTGCCACGCACTCGGAGACGCTCGAGCCCATGGTCGTCTACCGCGCGCTCTACGGGGAGCGCGGACTCTGGGTGCGCCCCGCCGCCATGTGGGACGAGCAGATCGAGCGCGACGGGCAGGTCGTGCGCCGCTTTACTTACATCGGGGACTGAGTTTCAGACGGAAAAAGCGCGCCGGATCACACGATCCGGCGCGCTCGGCGTCTGTATTTAAATAAGGTGCTGTGCGCGGCAGAGCGCTGCGTATTTGCCGTCGCGCGCGATGAGCTCGGCGGGTGTGCCCTGCTCGCAGACACGCGCGCCGTCGATCACGGCGACGCGGTCGGCGCCCTGCACGGTGCTCAGCCGGTGGGCGATGATGATGCACGTGCGGCCGCGGGCGAGCGTGTCGAGCGCGTGCTGGATGCGCTGCTCGGTCACGGAGTCGAGCGCGCTCGTGGCCTCGTCGAGGATGAGGATCTGCGGGTTTTTCAGAAACAGGCGCGCGATGCTCAGCCGCTGCTTCTGCCCGCCGGAGAGCATGACGCCGCGCTCGCCGACATAGGTGTCGTAGCCGTCGGGCATGGCGCGGATCTCGCGGTCGATCTCGGCATAGCGCGCGGCCTGCTCGATCTCGGCGTCGGTGGCATCGGGGCGGCCGTAGCGGATGTTTTCGCGGATGGTGTCGGCAAAGAGGAAGACCTCCTGCTGCAGCACGCCGACGCAGCGGCGCAGCGACGCCTGCGTCACGGTGCGCACGTCGATGCCGTCGATGCATACCGAGCCGGACGTGACATCGTAAAACCGCGGCAGCAGCTGGCACAGCGTCGTCTTGCCGCCGCCCGACGGACCGACGACGGCCAGCGTCTCACCCGGCGCAATGTGCAGATCCACGTGCGAGAGCACGGTCGCGCCCTCAGCGTAGTCGAAGCTCACGTCGTTATAATCCACCTGCCCGCGCACCGTCGGCAGGGGTCTGGCGTCCGGCGCGTCGGCAATGTCGGGCTGCACGCGCATCAGCTCCAGAAAGCGCTGGAAGCCGGCCGTGCCGTCGGTGAACACCTCCATAAAGTTGACCAGCGTGCGGATGGGGGAGATGAACGTCGTCACGTACAGCGAGAATGTGATGAGATCGATGTAGTCGATCTGACCGCGCATGATGAACGCGCCGCCGATCGCGATGACCACGACCTGCATGGCCGACATCGTAAACTCCATCCCGCCCTGAAACACGCCCATGGCGCGGTACCAGTCGGTCTTGCTGTGCTTGTAGCGGTCGTTGCAGGCGAGAAACTTCTCGCGCTCGACGGCCTCGTTCGTGAACGCCTTGGCTGTGCGCACGCCGGAGATGCCGGACTCGATGACGGTGTTGATTTCGGCCTGCCGGCGCTTGACGTCGACGTTTGCGTCGTTCATGCGCTTACGCTGGCGGATCGTGATCCACAGCGACAGCGGCACGAGCAGCAGCAGCACGAGCGCAAGCTGCCAGCAGATCGGCGCCAGGATCGCGAGCGCGCCGCCGAGCGTGACCACCGCCGTGAGCAGATACTCCGGCCCGTGGTGCGCCAGCTCCGTAATGGAAAAGAGGTCGCTCGTCATGCGGCTCATGAGCACGCCCGTGCGGTTGCAGTCAAAGAAGCGGAAACTCATCGTCTGCAGATGCTCAAAGAGCTCCTGACGCATATCCGCTTCGATGAGCACGCCGCATTGGTGGCCGATGACGGTCACGGCGTATTTGAACACGGCCTTGAGCAGGTATGCTGCCAGAAGCGCCGCCATGATCGCAAAAAATGTGCGGAACAGTCCCAGCGGCAGCAGGTGCTGCATCGCCTGCCGCGAGACATAGGGAAACGCCAGATCCGCCAGACATGAGAGCAGCGAAAAGAGCAGATCGAGCGCAAACAGCCGCCGGTGCGGCCGGTAAAAAGTCAAAAACAGCCGCAGCGGGCGGCCGGAGCAATCACGTTGCATGGGGGCATCTCTCCTTCCCGGACAGTTTATCCGCTTCGGCGGTGTGTGTCAAGCGGCGGTTTTGGGATTGACCCGCCGCCGGAAACGTGATACCATAATTTCGGCCATTTTGTGCCGAGAACTGTCACTGAGGATGTGGGGATACGATGCGAAAAGCTCTCAAAACCGTTTTATGTGTCGCGCTCATTCTGGCGCTGACCGCCATCGTCGCGCTGCGCGTGCTGCCGCCGATGGATACTCCGGCGCAGTCCGCCGCCGCAACGCCCACGCCGGTCGTGACCGCTGCGCCCACGCCCACGCCCGAGCCGGACAACGGCCTGCCGAAGGTCAACACCGGCAGCTGGGAGCTCACGCTCGTCAACGCGCAAAACCCGATCGGCGAGGCCGTACCAGAGGACTTGGCGGAGCTGGAGGGCGGCCGGTATTTTGACGGCCGCGCCGTGGACGCGCTCAAGGAATTCATCGCCGCCGCGCGTGCCGAGGGGCTGAGCGTTTGCCTGTCGAGCACGTACCGCAGCTACAGCGAGCAGTCGTACCTCTTCACCCGCAAGGTCGGGCAGTGCGGTGGTGACGAGGCCGCAGCCGCCCGCATCGTCACCCGTCCCGGCACGAGCGAGCACCAGCTCGGACTGTGCGCCGACATCACCGACAAGTTCTATGAGGTCAAGACACGCGAGCTGGAAAAGACCGCCCTCTACCAGTGGATGTACGCCCACTGTCAGGAGTACGGCTTCATCCTGCGCTATCCCGCCGACAAGGAGAGCGTCACCGGCGTCATGTACGAGCCGTGGCACTTCCGCTATGTCGGCAAAGAGGCGGCGGCGTACATCATGGAAAACAACCTCTGCCTTGAGGAATTTCTGGATCTGTATAAATGAAGGCTTCCCGGGCGCTTCCTGCAGGAAACGCCCGGTCATTTGTGCGTTGTGCTGCAAAGCAATATGTAAAATATGTGTAAACTGTTGAAAAACCGCTTGCAATCCTGCAAATCACCTGCTAAACTGAGAGCAACTGAAAAAGAAAGGAGCGTGATAACGTTATGCGTACCAATCAAGTCCAGGATCTGGACGACCTGATCTTCTCGGATGTCAGCTGGGAACCCAGCAGCAAGTGAGAAGCCATAGAGCCGGATGACGCCACGCCAAGCGCGTGGATTTTTTATATTTAAAATGCAATTCCCGCCGGCCTCCGTGCGAAAAATGGTTGCAATTTTCGCAGCCGTGTGCTACGAATATAGCACAACCAAAAAGGAGGCTGATCTCTATGGCATTCATCCGCAAGCTCCCCGATGTGCCCGAGCGCCTTGAGCACCTCAAAGGCGGTGCCGGCCATCTCGAGCGCTATGCGCTCCTCTCTCCGGAGGAGATGCTCGGCGCCGGTACGGTCTGCGCCCGCATGGTGCTGCAGCCCGGCTGCGAAGTCGGCGAGCATACCCACCACGGCAACTATGAAGTGTACTACTTCCTCTCCGGGCACGGCACATACCGCAGCAACGGTGAGACGACGACCGTGGACGCCGGTACCGTGACCTTCACGGGTGACGGCGAAAGTCATTTCCTGCGCAACGACGGCGACACGCCGCTGGAGTTTCTGGCCCTCGTGCTCAATCTCCCCGCGCAGGCATAAAGAAAAGCCTTCCCCTTGGTGGGGAAGGCTTTTCCTTTAAAACCGATCAGCGGACATCCGTCGGATGTCCGCTGATCTTACATATGTGCTTACTTGCTCTTGATGTACGCGTCGATGGCAGCCGCGGCCTTCTTGCCGGCGCCCATCGCCTTGATGACGGTGGCCGCACCGGTGACGGCGTCGCCGCCGGCGAACACGCCGTCCTTCATGGTCGTCACGGTGTCGTCCTTGACGACGATGCCGCCGCGATCGCTGTACTCGAGGTCCGGCGTCGCCTTGCGCAGCAGCGGGTTGGGGGAGGTGCCCAGCGCCATGATGACGGAGTCGCAGGCCATCTCAAACTCGCTGCCCGGCACTTCGATCGGACGGCGGCGGCCCTTCTCGTCGGGCTCGCCGAGCTCCATGCGGATGCACTTGAGACCGCGCACCCAGCCGTTGTCGTCGGCCAGGATCTCGATGGGGTTGCACAGCAGGTGGAAGTTGATGCCCTCTTCCTTTGCGTGCTCGTACTCTTCCTTGCGGGCGGGGATCTCCTCCTCGCCGCGGCGGTACACGACCGTCACGTCCGCACCCAGACGCTTGGCGCAGCGCGCGGCGTCCATGGCGACGTTGCCGGCGCCGACGACGGCCGTCACGTGGATGGGCATGAGCGGGGTGTCGTAGCGCTCGTCATAGGCGTGCATGAGGTTGATGCGGGTGAGGAACTCGTTGGCGGAGAACACGCCGCAGTAGCTCAGACCCGGGATGTTCTGGAACTTCGGCAGACCGGCGCCCGAGCCGATGAACACGGCCTCGTACTTCTCGTCGCCGAGGAGGTGGTCGGCGTCCTTGCCGAGCAGCTCGTCGATGCTCATGCACTTGCCGATGGTCGCGTCGCACACGATGTTGACGCCCATGGCCACGAGCTTGTCGATCTCCTTCTGCACGATGGCCTTCGGCAGACGGAACTCGGGGATGCCGTAAGCCAGCACGCCGCCGGCCTTGTGGAAATGTTCGTAGACGGTCACATCGTAGCCGAGCTTGGCCAGATCGCTCGCGCAGGCGAGGCCGGACGGGCCGGAGCCGATGACCGCGACGCGGTGGCCGTTGGTGGCGATCTTCTCGGGCATCTCGTCGGCGTTCTCGCGGTTCCAGTCGGCGACAAAGCGCTCCAGACGGCCGATGCCGACGGGCTCGCCCTTGATGCCGCGCACGCACTTGCTCTCGCACTGCTTCTCCTGCGGGCAGACACGGCCGCAGATGGCGGGCAGGGAGCTGTCCTCAAGGATCTTGTGGTAAGCGCCCTTGAAGTCCTGCTCACGGACGCAGGCGATGAACTGCGGGATCTTGACATTGACCGGGCAGCCGGACATGCAGGCCGGGCGCGGGCAATTCAGGCAGCGGTTGGCCTCATCGACCGCCATCTCGACGGTGTAGCCAAGCGCGACTTCTTCAAAGTTTTTGTTGCGGACATTCGGATCCTGCTCCGGGATCGGATTTTTCGTGGGAGACATATTCGCCATGATTACTTCTCCTCCTTTTCGCGTGCGGCTTCCTCAGCGTCGGCCATGGCCTGCAGATTGCAGTAGTGGTGGCGGCGCTCAAACACCTTCTGCTCCTGTGCCTCATAGATCTTGGAGCGTGCGATCGCCTCGTCAAAGTCGACAAGGTGGCCGTCAAACTCCGGACCGTCGACACAGGTGAACTTCATCTTGCCGTCCACGGTCAGGCGGCAGCCGCCGCACATGCCGGAGCCGTCGATCATGATGCAGTTCATATCGACCATCGTGGCCACGCCGTATTCCTTCGTGATCTGGCACACGAACTTCATCATCGGCAGCGGGCCGATGCAGATGCAGTGGTCATACTGCTTGCCCTCGGCCTTGGCCTTCTCCAGCAGCTCCTTGAGCTTGACGGTGGTGAAGCCCTTCTCGCCGTAGGTGCCGTCGTCGGTCATCATGTACAGATGATCGCAGCAGGCGCGCATCTCCTCCTCGAGCACGACGATACCCTTGGTGCGGAAGCCGGCGATGATGTCGACATCGCAGCCGAGACGGTGCGCCTCCTTGGCCTGCGGCCACGCGATGGCGCAGCCCGAGCCGCCGCCGACGACAACGACCTTGTGCATATCGTCAAACTCGGCGGGGTTGCCGAGCGGACCGACGACGTCTGCCACATAGTCTCCGGCCTTCTTGCCGGCGAGCAGAGCCGTCGTGCTGCCGACGCGCTGCATGATGACCGACACGGTGCCGGCCTCACGATCATAAGAAGAGATCGTGATGGGCATGCGCTCGCCGAACTCATCGACGCGGAACATCAGGAACTGACCCGGCTGTGCCTTGCGGGCAACGAGCGGGGCCTCAAACGTGACGCGGAACATATTGTCAGATAATCTCTCGTTATTCACGATTTTGAACATGAAAATCACCTCAAGGCATTATTATAGCGGAATCGAAAAAATTGCACAAGAGAGAAACGAAAAATCTAAATTTTAACAGGCAAAACGACAAAAAACTGTGAATCTGCACAAAGTATTACATATTTTCTGAGCAGAAAAGCCAGTGCCTCTGGTCCCAAAACTTCCGCCATGCAGCCTCGCCTTCCTTGAAAAAGGGAGAAAAAGAGAGAAAATGCAAAAATGGAAACGCCGCCTGTACCGGCTTATCAAAAAGGCCTCGCAGAGTTTGCGCCCGCAGGCGCAAAGAAGTCCGATCATTTTCTTCGGCGACATGTGCGGCGAAGAAAATACTTCTCAGGCTGCAAGTGTGGAATTTGTGCGCCGGCGGCGCACAAATTATGCGCGCAGCAGACTGCAACCCCTTTGTCAAAAAGGATTGCTTTTTGACAGTCTAAAACGCCGCCTGTCCCGATTCCGGGACAGGCGGCTGGTGTTCGGTGTGGGGGGGCGTTCGGCGCGCTCGGGCACGCTCAGCGCTCGGAGCTCGTGGCGGCGCTGGTGCTGCCGGTCCACTGCCAGTTGGCGATCTCGGGCAGGTCGACGCCGTGCGCGGCGATGTACTGCCGGTGCTCGACGAGCTTGTCGCGCATCTGCTGCACGGTGTAGGCGCCGCGGTTGCCGAGCTGGGGCAGGCGCTTGACGACATCGATGACAAGGTGGAAGCGGTCGAGCTCATTGAGCACGCGCATGTCAAACGGCGTCGTGATCGTGCCCTCCTCGACGTAGCCGCAGACGAACATGTTCTGGTTGCGGCGGGTGTAGGTCAGCTCGTGGATGAGCTTCGGGTAGCCGTGGAAGGCGAAGATGACGGGCTTATCCTTCGTGAAGATGAGGTCATAGTCCTCGTCCGTGAGGCCGTGCGGGTGGTCGGAATGCGGCTGCAGCTTCATCAGGTCGACCACATTCACGACGCGCACGCGCACCTCCGGCAGCTTCTCGCGCAGGATGGTCACGGCGGCGAGCGTCTCGAGCGTCGGCGTGTCGCCGCAGCAGGCCATGACGACGTCGGGCTCTGCGCCCTGATCGCTGCTGGCCCACTCCCAGATGCTCACGCCCTGCGTGCAGTGGCGCACGGCCTGCTCCATGGTCAGCCACTGCGGCCGCGGATGCTTGGAGGCCACGATGACGTTGATATAGTTCCGGCTGCGGATGCAGTGGTCAAAGCAGCTCAGGAGGCAGTTTGCGTCCGGCGGCAGATAGATGCGCACGACATCGGCCTTTTTATTCGCCACGTGGTCGAGGAAGCCGGGGTCTTGGTGCGTGAAGCCGTTGTGGTCCTGCTGCCACACGTTCGAGGCGAGCACGTAGTTGAGCGAGGCGATGTCCTGCCGCCAGGGCAGTTGGTTGCAGACCTTGAGCCACTTGGCGTGCTGCGCGACCATGGAGTCGACGATGCGGATGAAGGCCTCGTAGCTGTTGAAAAAGCCGTGGCGGCCGGTGAGCAGGTAGCCCTCGAGCCAGCCCTCACACATATGCTCCGAGAGCATGGAGTCCATGACGCGGCCGTCGGGGTCGAGAAACTCGTCGCTGTCCGTCGCCTCGGCGACCCAGCGGCGGCCCGTGACCTCGAACACCGGGCCCAGACGGTTGGAGGCCGTCTCGTCGGGGGCGAAGATGCGGAAGTTGCGCGCGTCCATGTTCTCGCGCATGATGTCGCGCACAAACGCGCCGAGCACGGTCATGTCCTGCGCCTCGACGGCGCCGGGCGCCGGCACGGGCTGCTCATATGTGCGGAAGTCCGGCATGCGCAGCTCGCGCAGCAGCAGGCCGCCGTTGGCGTGGGGGTTTGCGCCCATTCGGCGCTGCCCCTTCGGCGCAAGCGCCTGCAGCTCGGGGATGAGCGTGCCGTTGTCGTCAAAGAGCTCCTCGGGATGGTAGCTGCGCAGCCACTCCTCGAGCTGCACGAGGTGCTCGGGCTTGTCCATCGCGATCGGCACCTGATGCGCGCGGAACGAACCCTCCACCTGCTTTCCGTCCACTTCCTTGGGGCCGGTCCAGCCCTTCGGCGCGCGGAACACGATCATCGGCCAGTAGGGGCGCGCGGTGTCGTGCGCGGTGCGCGCGTGCTGCTGGATGGCGTGGATCTCCTCGATGGCCCAGTCCATCGTTTCGGCCATTTTGGCGTGCATCTCGGCGGGGTCGTCGCCCTCGACGAAGCGCGGCTCCCACCCGCAGCCGCGGAAGAACATCTCGAGCTCCTCGTGGCTGATGCGGGAAAAGAGCGTGGGATTGGCGATCTTGAAGCCGTTGAGGTGCAGAATCGGCAGCACCGCGCCGTCCGTGATGGGGTTGACGAACTTGTTGCCGTGCCACGCGGTGGCGAGCGGGCCGGTCTCGGCCTCGCCGTCGCCGACGACGCAGGCGGCGATCAGGCCGGGGTTGTCCATCACGGCACCGAAGGCGTGCGCGAGCGAATAGCCCAGCTCGCCGCCCTCGTGGATGGAGCCCGGCGTTTCGGGCGCGACATGGCTCGGGATGCCGCCGGGGAACGAAAACTGCTTGAACAGGCGCTGCATGCCGGCCGCGTCGCGCGTGATGTTCGGGTACACGTCGGTGTACGAGCCGTCGAGATAGTCCTGCGCGACCATGGCGTTGCCGCCGTGGCCGGGGCCGGAGAGATAGATCATATCGAGGTCGTATTCGTTGATGACGCGGTTGAGGTGCGTGTAGATGAAGTTCTGGCCGGGCACGGTGCCCCAGTGGCCGACGATCTTCTTCTTGATGTCTCGCTCGGTCAGCCGCCGGCGCAGCAGCGGGTCGTCGAGCAGGTAGAGCTGGCAGGCGGACAGATAGTTTGCCGCGCGCCACCAGGCATCCATCTTGGCCAGCAGCTCCGGTGTGGGTGCAAACGCTTCGTTTTTCATCCTGAAAACCTCCTTATATGATAGAATGTGCCGTTCGGCACGGATCATGCTTCGTTTTGCAGCGCGGTGAGCACACACTCGGCGCAGCGAAGCCCGTCCACGGCGGCGCTGGTGATGCCGCCGGCATAGCCCGCGCCCTCGCCGCAGGGGTAGAGCCCCTGCACGCCGGTGCTGCACCGGTCGGGCCCGCGCACGATGCGCACGGGGCTGCTCGAGCGGGTCTCGGGTGCGGTGAGCACGGCGTCCGGGTCGTCAAAGCCGCGCAGCTTCTGGCCGAAGGCCGGCAGCGCCTGCGCAAGCGTCGCCGTGATGCGCTGCGGCAGCACATCGTGCAGGTCGCACCACGTTACGCCGGGGCGGTACGTCGGCTGCACGCGGCCGGTGGCGGTGCTTGCGCGCCCGGCGAGAAAATCACCCACGCGCTGCGCCGGGGCGTGGTAATTGCCGCCGCCGCACACATAGGCGCGCTGCTCGATGCTGCGCTGCCAGTACATACCGCCGAGGGTGCCCTTGTCCGGAAAATCCTCCGGATGCAGCGTCACGAGCACGGCGGCGTTGGCGTTTTCCCCGTCGCGGCGGGAGTTGCTCATGCCGTTGGTGCACACGCCGCCCTGTTCCGACGCGGCGGCGAACACCTCGCCGCCCGGACACATACAGAACGTGTACGCGCTCGATCCGTCCGGCAGGTGGCAGGAGAGACTATAGTCCGCCGCCGGCAGACGATCTGCCGCCGCGCCGTACTGCGCGGTGTTGATGTCTGACTGCCGGTGCTCGATGCGCACGCCCATGGAAAACGGCTTCGGCTCCATCGGCACGCCCTGCGCGTGCAGCATTTCGAATGTGTCGCGCGCGCTGTGCCCGATCGCGAGGATGACCTGCCGCGCCGGGAGTGTATAGTCTCCGCCGGGGCTGCGCACGCTCAGTGCCGTGATGCGTCCGTCCTGCGTGGACAGTCCGGTCATCCGGTGACCGAAGCACACCTCGCCGCCGCGCGCGATGACCTCGCGCCGGAGGCTTTGCACGACCTCGACGAGCACGTCCGTGCCGATGTGGGGCTTGGCGTCATAGGTGATGTGCTCCGGCGCGCCGTGCGCCGCGAACTCCGCGAGCACGAAGCCGATGCGCGCGTCGTGCGTGCCGGTGTTGAGCTTGCCGTCGGAGAAGGTGCCCGCGCCGCCCTCGCCGAACTGCACGTTGCACTCGGGGTCGAACGGCCCGCCCGCGCGAAACGCGGCGATCTGCGCGCTGCGCGTCCTGGCGTCCGGTCCGCGCTCGAGCACGATGGGTCTTGCGCCCGCGCGCGCAAGCAGCAGCGCGGCAAACATCCCCGCCGGGCCGAAGCCCACGATTACGGGGCGCGTCTGCGGCGGTGCGACGTGCGGGATGGGGTAGCTTTTTTCATGGGTGATCGCGGCGCTGCGGCAGCGGCGGACGAGCCGCTGCTCATCCCCACGCACGGTCACGCCGACGGTGTAGACATAGTGAATGTCATCCTTCCGGCGCGCATCGAGCGATTTTTTGCGGATGCGCAGCCCGGTGATGTCGCCGGCCGGGATCTTCAGTGCCTTGGCTGCCAGTGCTTTGAGCGCCGCCTCGTCCGCGCCGGGGGCGAGCTTCAGGTTCGGGATCGAGATCATCGGCAGGCCCTCCCGGCTGCGCGGCCGCTGGCCCACGCCCACTGCAGGTTGTAGCCGCCGCAGTCGCCGTCAATATCCAGCACCTCGCCGCAGGCGTACAGCCCCGGCACGAGAAGGCTGCACATCGTCACGGGGTCGAATTCGTCCGTGCATATGCCGCCGGCCGTGACCTGCGCGCTCTCGAAGCCCTCCGTGCCGCGCACCGGCAGCGCGAAGCCCTTTGCCGCGCGCACGAGCGCCTTGAGTTCGCTGTCCGTCACATCGCCGAGCGGCCGGGCGCCGGGAATGTCGGCGTAGCGCAGCAGCATCTTGCCCACGCGGTTGTGCACCGTGCCGGTCAGTACCTCTTCGCACGGGAGCGCGGGCGCGAGCTTGCGCCGCGTCTGCAAAAACGCCAGAAATTCCGGCGCGCCGTGTTCGCGCAGCAGGTCGAGCGTCACGGTCTGCCCCTCGCCGCCGCAGCTGGCTGCGCGCGAGATCTCGAATATGGCGGGACCGGACACGCCCTTTTCCGTAAACTGCACTTCGCCCGCGCTGCGCGCGAGCACCTTGCGGCCTTGCGTGAGCGTCACGCGCGCATCGGCGCGCACGCCCTTGAGTGCGCGCGGATAGGTCGGCTCGGTCGTCAGCTGCACGAGCGCGGGGTGCAGTGCCGTGCGCCGGTGGCCGAGGCTTTGCAGCAGGGTGTAGCCGTCGCGCACGCCGCCGGCCTTCGCACCGGCGATGCCGCCGCACGCGATGATGACGCGCTCGGCGGGAAACTGCCCGCCCTCCGTCTCGATGACGAAGCCGCGCCCTTGCCGGCGCACGGCCGTTACGGCGTCGCCCGTGTGCAGGGTGATGTTCGGCTGCGCGAGCGCAAAGCGCAGCACGTCCACGACGCTGTTGGCCGCGTTCGAGAGCGGGTACACGCGCCCGCCCGGCTCGGTCACGGTCAGAAGACCGTGCGCGGCGAACCAGTCGAGCGCCGCTGCGGGCGGAAAGGCCGCGAGTGCGCGCGCGGCAAACTCCGGCTGCGTGCCGTGGTAGTTTTCGGGCGCGGCGCCGGTGTTTGTCAGGTTGCAGCGGCCGTTTCCGGTCACGGCAAGCTTGCGCCCCACGCGCGCCTGGCGCTCGAAGAGCAGGATCTCATTTTCCGGGGTTTCGGCGGCGGTCAGCGCGGCCATCATGCCGGACGCGCCCGCGCCGATGACTGCAATCGTCATGGCGATGCTCCGTTTCTGTCGTAATTTTCTTCCCTTATTAAACCACACTTTTCCTGCAAACACAAGTAACCGCGCAACGCGCACACAGCGCTTGCGCGCCCTCGCAAACGAAAAAACGGAGGCAGCCGGCAGGACTGTCTCCGTTTTCATGGCGGTGTTTACTTGGGCTGCACGTCGCACTCGGGCATCAGCTCGTCCGACATGACGGCCAGCACGTGTGCAAAGGTCGCCAGCTCCTCGGGCGTGAACCGCTCGCGGATGCGTCCGAGCACGGTGTCGATATAGCTCTGCATGAGACCGTTATAGCTGTAGAACTTGTCCGAGAGCCTGAGATGATACTCGCGCCGGTCGGTGTCGGAGTTCTCCTTGACGATATAGCCCTTGCGGATGAGGTTGTTGACCTTGTAGGTCGCGTTGGACTGTGAGATGCCGAGAAAGTCCGCAAACCGGCCGATCGTCGGCGCGTTGAGCTGATGAATGACCTCAACGGAAAACGCCTCCATTGCGCTCAGCGAGCCCTCACGTTCCCGCACCTGTGAAAACAGGCGGCGGAAAAACTGCAGCTTAAACTTCTCATATACACGCTGAAAATCCTGCTCCATCATCGGCCGCTCCCCCCTTGCTCCTTTTGTTGCAGCATATTTTCTCTTCTTTTTTACACCAAAGCGGCAAAAAAGTAAAGAGCCGGACGCGTAGAAATTCCCGCGTCCGGCAGAAAATAAAGCAGGATTTAACGTCTTACGGCGCTTTCGGCCCGTCGTCGGGCTTGTCCTCGCCGATGACCTCACCGGTCGTCTCGACGGCGGTGGCATCATCCACAAAGTCACGCACGGCGGCCTTGACGTCCTTGACAAAGACGGCGGCGTACACGACGGTGCAGAGGTTCTGCACACCGTCAACGATGAGCGACACGCCCATCATGATCGTGAGCACCTGCTTGCCGTCAAAGGGATTGAAGACCAGCAGAACGCCGAGCACCAGACACACGACCGTGCACACGAGCGTGACCCACCACGAGTGTGCGCCCATGCGCCGCGAATCAACGGCGACCTGCAGCTTGAAGACGCTGTCGACGAGCACGAGCAGACCGATCATGACCGAGAGCACATCTGTCAGCGCCGGTGCGCGCCAGAGCATGAGCGCGCCGAGGATGATGCAAAACAGCCCCACGGCAAAGTCAAAGCGGATGGCTACGCCCTCGACCTCGCGGATGAAGTAGAGCACGATCTTCATCACACCGAACACGGCCATGGCAGCGCCGAGAATGCGGCAGATCATAATGAGCGATGTCTCGGGGTTCACAACGAGATAGATGCCGAGGAGCAAAAACATCACGCTGAGCACAACATAGCTCCACTTGATGCGCTTAAAGATCTTCACGTGAATGCCTCCTTACAGGCCGAGCGGCTCGTCGATGAGCACGACCTCGACCTTGGCCATGTCCATCATCTGTCCCCAGAGCACGAGCAGCGCGTTGCAGCCGCGGCTCTTGCTGCGGCAGTCGACACAGCGCTCAAGCTTGTGGCACGGCTGGTCGCCGTCAAAGCGCTGCATGTTCTGCACGGCGGCGGTGTTGCGCGCGCGTGACAGGGCGCTGTCAAAGTCGGGGCAGATCTTGTTTGTGCCTGCGACGATGTACACCGTCTTGCCGATGCCGTAGACCATGGCGGCGAGGCGGTTGCCGCGGCCGTCGATGTTGAGGATCTGGCCGCCTTCCGTAATGGCGTTGGCGCTGCTGAGGTACACGGGCGCGGTCAGCGCGTGGTCGAGCGTGTCAAAGCCCGGCGTGCGCCAGTGCCACCAGACGGTGTTGTGTCTGGCGAGCCGGTCATACAGACCGAGCTGGTCGATGGTCTTGCTGCCGCCGATGCCGACGGTCGTGCCGTCGATCGCGCCGTCGAGATAGTCCGCCGCCTCGGCAGCCGTGGCAAAATGCTGCACGGCAAAGCCGCGGCCGGTCAGGGCGCGGATGGTCGTTTCAATGTCCATGGGACATGCCTCCATAAAATAGAATCGGGTCTGGATTTATCCTACCATTCCGCGCCGCCGCTGTCAATTTCCTTTGCGGCTTTGCGGTTGAATCCGTGCGCGCAGTTTGCTATAATGGCGGCAGAAATCTTCAGAGGGGAGACCGCTCTATGCAGCTTCTTTATGCGCTGGCAGAGCTGCGCACGCCGTTTCTGGACGCGCTGCTCGGCGCACTCACCAACTGCGGCGGTGAGCTCGTGTTCATGGCCGCTGCCATCATCGTGTTCTGGTGCGTGAGCAAGTCCTGCGGGTACTATATGCTCACGGTCGGCTTCGTCGGCACGATCGTCAACCAGTTTCTCAAGCTTGTCTTTCGCATCCCGCGTCCGTGGGTGAAGGACCCGGATTTTCAGATCGTTGAGAGCGCCCGCGCCGAGGCCACCGGCTACTCGTTCCCGAGCGGACACACGCAAAACGTCTTTGCGTCCTTCGGCTGCCTCGGCCGCTGGACGAAGCGGACGTGGCTGCGCGTGGTCTGCGCGCTGCTGATCGTGGTCACGGCGTTTTCGCGCATGTATCTCGGCGTGCACACGCCGCTGGACGTCGGCGTGTCGTTCGGCATCGGGCTCGTGCTGGTGTTCGCGCTCTACCCGCTCTTTCGGGACATTGACAGCCATCCGAACCGGCTCTACCTGCTCTTCGGCGCCATGGCGGTGCTGGGCGCTGCCTACCTGCTCTTTGCCGAGCTCTGGCCGTTTCCCGCGGATGTGGACGCGGCGAACCTCGCCTCCGGGCGCAAGAACGCGTACACGCTGCTCGGTGCGGTGCTGGGCATGACGTTTGCCTACTGGCTCGACCGGAGGTATGTGCACTTTGACGTGCGCGCCGTCTGGTGGGCGCAGGTGCTCAAGGCCGTGCTGGGCCTCGCCATCACGATCGGCCTGCGCGCCGCGCTCAAAGCACCGCTGCTCGCGCTGTGCGGCGGGCACAATGTCGCCAATCTCATCCGCTACGCGCTCATGGTGATCTTTGCCGCCGGTATCTGGCCGATGACCTTCGGCTGGTTCGGTCGTCTCGGGCGGAAGAAACCTGCGTCCGGCGCGTCAGATTGAATTGACTTGCAGACACAAGTGTGTTACTATTTATTACGTTATGTAAACACGTAAACACGGACATAAAGAGGTGCGTATCACATGGAAAAACACGCATTCGATCCCGCATGCTGCCTCGGTGAGCGGCTGCAAACGCTCTCGCGCGCGGAGCTGACCGCGCTGGCCGAGACGATCTGCCGCATCCTGACGGAGCGCGGGGCATACCACGGCGGCATCCGCCCGGACAACATCAGCCGTGCCGGGGACGGTACGGTCGGTCTCGGCGCGCCCGCCCGCACGGACACGAAGGACTGGACGACCGAGGAGCTGGAGTTCATGGCGCCCGAGGTTTTCTGGAGCGGCTCGCTCGATGCCTCGGCCGATGTGTATTCGCTCGGCCTGCTGCTGTATGCGGGCGTGATGGGCGGCCGTCTGCCGTTTTACCCGGATGACCGCGCGCCGCAGCCGGAGGATATGGCCGCCGCGCTGCGCCGCCGCATGAACGGCGAGGCGCTGCCTCTGGCGCGCAAGGCCGGGCGCGATCTCGCGCAGATCATCGCGCGCGCCACGCAGTGCCGGCCGGCCGACCGCTACGCCACCCCGGCGGAGCTGTGCGCCGCGCTCGAGCAGTATGATGCCGAGCAGCGCCGCAATGTGCCGACCGCGCAGGAGATGTTCAACAAGCCCGAGCAGGAGCTCAGCGAGGTCGAGCGCATGATGCTCAGCATCCTCGCCGAGGAGGCCGCCGCGCCCGTGCCGGAGGCTGAGCCGGAGACCGAACCGGAAGCGGAATCTGCGCCCGAGTCTGAACCGAAAGCGGAGCCTGAACCGGAGGAAACTCCGGCTGCCGAGCCGGAAGCAAAGCCGGAGGAGGCCCCGACTGCCGAACCGGAAGAGAAGTCTGAGGAGGCCTCGGCCGCCGAACCGGAAGAGAAGCCCGAGGAAGCTCCGGCCGCCGAGCCGGAGACGAGCCCCGAAACCAAGTCCGAGCCGCAGGCTGAGCCCGAGCACAAGCCCGAGCCGCAGCCGCTGCCGAATAAATTCCGCCCGGAAAAGCCGGCCGCCAGGCCGGATGTCAAGCCCGCGCCGAAGCCGGAGCGCAAGGCGGAAAAGCCGCCGGTGAAAAAGCCCGAGCCCTACCGTCCCGCCCCCGCGAAGCCGAAAAAGAAAGCGCCCGACGCGCAGCGCCAGTCGCATAAGGCAGGTGTGCTGCTGACGGTGCTGATCATCTGCGCGGCGGTGCTGGCCGTGCTGCTGCTGCGTTCACTCGGCGTGTTCGGCACGCCTGCCGCGGCGGAGACCACGCCGACACCCGCACCGACTGCCCCGGTCGAGACCGCTGTCCCGACCGAGACGCCCACGCCCACCCCGACGCCGAAGCCCGAGCCGACGTATGAAGTCGTCAAGGCGGACGTCTCCTGGGCGGACGCTGAAGCGGCGGCCGAGGCCAAGGGCGGTCACCTCGTCGTGATCGACAGCGCCGAGAAGTGGACGCGCGTCGCCCAGCTTGCCGACGAGTCCGGCCTGACCTACGTCTGGATCGGTCTGTACCGCGCCGATAGCGGCGAGCTTGCCTGGGTCAAGGACAACATCGACCCGGTCTATAACTGGGCTGCCGGTGAGCCGTCCGTGCGCGACACCAACGGCGCGGCTGAGAACTATGTGCTCATCGCACGCCGCAGCGACGGCTGGTATTATAACGACTGCATCGGTGATCCCGCCGCCAGGTATCCGCAGTTCTACGGCGGCAAGACCGGCTACATCATCGAGATCGACCCGTAATTGCATAAAAAAAGATCCCCGACCGCGGTCGGGGATCTTTTTTTGCCTGTCAGGTCTGCCAGTCTGTGACCGGTTTTCCGTCGCTGTCGGTGAATGTGCCGCAGGCGATCATGATCAGGTCGACCAGCGCGCCGATGCCGAAGCATCCGGCTGTGAGCAGCCAGAGCACGCCCGTGCCGATCTTGCCGACGTAGAAGCGGTGGATGCCGAGACCGCCGACAAAGACGCACAGCAGCAGCGCGATCAGGCGCGATTTCGGGCTGGCGTTCGGGTCAATGCTGCGCTGGGGCTGCACCGGGCAGCCGCACTGCGGGCAGACGACGGCCTCATCGACCAGCTGCGCACCGCACTGAGCACAGTATTTCATGGTTTTTGTCCCCCTTCGAGGCAGCCGCCGCAGCGGCCGCGTTTTCTGTCGTATGACAAGCGTAGTGTAGCATTTTCCGCGCCGGTTGTCAATTTCCCAACGATATATATCTGAGCACGCAAGGCAAAAAAGAGGAAGCCGAGTGACCGGCTTCCTCTTCTCATTTTGCGTTATGCTTCGGGGCTGAACTGGTCCTTGCCGACGCCGCACAGCGGGCAGACCCAATCTTCGGGGACGGCTTCCCAGGGTGTGCCGGGGGCGACGCCGTTGTCGGGATCGCCGACTGCGGGGTCGTAGACGTAGCCGCAGATGTCACAGACGTATTTCATGGCTGTGCCTCCTGTTTTGGCAAATTACTTGCCGAAGTAGCGGTTCAGCAGACCCTCGAAGGCCTTGCCGTGGCGGGCCTCGTCGCGGGCCATCTCGTGCACGGTGTCATGGATCGCGTCGAGGTTGTACTGCTTGGCGAGCTTGGCCAGCTGGAACTTGCCGTCGGTCGCGCCGTTCTCGGCGTCGACACGCATCTCAAGATTCTTCTTCGTGCTGTCGGTGATGACCTCACCGAGGAGCTCGGCGAACTTCGCAGCGTGCTCGGCTTCCTCGTGCGCGGCCTTCTCCCAGTACAGGCCGATCTCCGGGTAGCCCTCGCGGTGTGCAACGCGCGCCATGGCCAGATACATACCGACCTCGGAGCACTCGCCCTCAAAGTTGGCTCTCAGACCGTCGACGATCTCCTTCTGCACGTCGGCCGGAACGTCCGCGCCGAACGCCTTGCCCACACCGACAACGTGCTCGGCAGCCCAGGACTTCTCAGCCTTCTGCTCGATGAACTTGGAGCCATCAACATGGCACACCGGGCACTCGACCGGCGGCTGCTCGCCTTCGTAAACGTAACCACAGACACTGCAAACCCATTTTTTCATTGTAAGTTCCTCCTAAAGTTTTTTGATTTCGATCGTTGATTTATTCGGAAGCGGCTTCCTTTGCCGCTTGCTGACAAGCTTTGCACAGCCCCGTGAACGTGATGCTGCAGCTGAGCACCTGCGCGTCTGTCACGCTCTGGGCGAGCGCGCACAGCTGCGGCTCGGGCGCGCCGGGCAGCGGCACGTCGATGACGCGGCCGCACTGCACGCAGTGCAGGTGGGCGTGGGGCTCTGTGCGTGCGTCGAACCGTTCCTGCCCGCGGAACACGCCGACGCTCATCACGTCGCCCTGTTCGGAAAACAGGCTCAGGTTCCGGTACACCGTGCCGAGGCTCAGGTCGGGATAGTCCGGCTTGAGCTGCTGATACAGCTCCTGCGCGGTGGGGTGGGCGGTCGTCGCGGCGAGGGCTTCGAGGATGACCTGCCGCTTTTTGCTGTTTTTGCGGATGGGCATCGAAGCACCTCCTTCGATATTAGTAACAGGAATTATTACTGATATCAAGATAGCACGGCTGTCCGCATTTGTAAAGCACTTTTTGCGAATGATTCTCAAGATTGTGCAGATTGCTGTGTTTTCTGCGCCGTGTTTTGGCGTTTGTGCGCAATTTGTGCGCGGTGCAGTGCGGGAGATGCGCAAAAAGGCCGGCCGCGCGGGTACAGCGCGGCCGGAGGGAAGGAGAAAACCTGCGCATACGCGCAGGGGGAGGGGCGGGAACACAGCCGCATCCAATCAAAGCCTTCTCCTCAAGGAGAAGGCCGGGGTGCGCGTCGGACGCACGGTGCGCCGCTTCACCGCCTGCAGACATTCGCTGTGATGCCGCACAGCGCCTGCGCGCACTCCATGTCCCACTTGCCGGAGCGGGCGATGTCGTCGATCGAGAGGACACCCGCGAGCTTGCCGCCCTCGGTCACGGGCAGCCTGCGCACCTGCGCGGCGCGCATGGCGGTCATCGCGGTGCGCACGTCGGCATCGGCCTCGATCGTCACGGGGTCGCGCGACATGATGCCGCGCACGGTCGCAGTCTGCGGATCATCGCCGGCGGAAACACAGCGCACGACGATGTCGCGGTCGGTGAGCATACCGGCGAGCGTTCCGTCGTCCTCGCACACCGGCAGCGCGCCGATGCTGCGCTGGCGCATCAGCCGCGCCGCGGCGACGACCGGCTCGTCCGGATGCGTCACGGCGGCTGCTGCGGTCATGTAATGGCGGACCTGCATCTTTCAACACCCCCCTTGGCCGGAAGCTCCGTCTGCGGAGATTCTTACCCGGCGGGGGTGTTTTTATACCTATTATAATATGTCGCACGCTGTCGCATCCGGTCACTGCACAAGCGCCGCGAGCGCTGCGCCCGCGCTCTCACCGAACAGCCGCACGGCGCGCACGGCCTCCTGAAGCGTGTTGCCGCTGCTGCCGACCTCGATGATGAGCGAGCCGCGCGTGAGATGCTGGTTATAGCGCTCGTTCACGAGCGTGATCGGCCGCATGAGTGTCGGGTGCGCCTGCACGGCCGCATCCTGCAGGTAGACCGCCAGACGCAGATTCTCCTCCCAGTGCGGGTGATAGAGTCCCGACGCGTTCGTGCCCACGAGCAGCATCACCTGCGCGCACGCGGCATCCGGGAGCTCTGCCACGGTCTTGTAGACCACGCTGTCGGAGCACAGCGCGTCGCGGTGCAGGTCGATGACGATGCGCAGACTCGGGTATTGGCTCAGATACTCCTGCACGGCCGCGCCCGAGCGGCTGTACGAACCCGTGTAGCTCGGGTAGTCGTAGATCGTCCGGTCGTGCAGCACCTGCAGCCCTGCGTCCGTGAGCGTGTCGGCGAGCACGTCGCCCACGTGCACAATATTATAATTGGTGTCCTCGGTGCGGCAGGTGTCGCTCGCGGCGTAGAGATCGTGTCCCGCCGGGGTGAAGGCCTCGCTCGCGTGCGTGTGCATGATGAGGATCTGCGGCTCGCCCGCCGGCAGTACGGTGGCCGGCCCTTGCTGCAGCAGAGCGGCGACGTTTACGGGGATGTCCGTCTCGTTCTTGATCGTCAGCCCGCCTGCGATGCTCGTCGCCACGATGGGCAGCCCGTCGGCTGTTGCGGTCGGGGCGGTTTCGGCGTCGTCGTCCGCAGTGGGGACGGGGGTCACCTCCGGTGCGGGTGAGGCGGCGCTGAGCGCTGCTGCTGCCTCCGGCGTGGGGGAGGCGTCCACCGGCGGAGCACCGAGCTCCATGCGCACCGAAGCCAGCAGCAGCTGCTCCGGGTCGAACCAGCGCTGCAGCCGGTCCCTGAGCGGCGCGCCGCCTGCCGCAGCCGACGCGATCTGCAAACCGAACACGGCCAGACCCACACAGGCCAATTTTTGCCGCAGTGTCATATCTGCCCACCTCCAAACGCATTCTCCACAATATATATGGTTTTTGGGCTGGAATTATGTCACCGTATCTGCTATACTGTGAGCGGCAAAAATACAAAGGAGGCGTCGCTATGACGATCACATACCGGCCGAAAGGCGTCTGCTCGCGCTTGATGCAGGTGGAGGTTGAAGACGGGATTATCCGCAAAGTTGAGGTGAAAGGGGGGTGCAGCGGCAACCTGCAGGGCATTTCGCGGCTCTTGGTGGGGATGCCGGTGCAGCAGGCCATCGAACGCATGGAGGGCGTGCGCTGCGGACTGAAGCCGACATCCTGCCCGGATCAGCTTGCACAGGCACTGAAACAGGCACTGTAAGGCGAGAAAAAGATTTACATAATTCTTTCAAATAATTAAAATGGTTGACATAATGCAAGTTTGCAAGAAAATTTTGCGAACTTGCATCTTTTCTTTTTGGTCAGAATGCGTCGAAACGTCGGATTTGGTCAAAGTAGACAACACAATTTCTTGTGTCGAATAACGTAAACATATACTGTATTTTGTTATTTCGGCGTTTTATTGTGGATTTTATTCAGAACTTAAAAAGCTGCTTTGTGCATTTTGCCGATTGCGAACGGCTCGGAAAATGAATATAATTATCCATAACGGGGCAAGGCGTCGTGTGCAAAACGCGCCTTAGGGTGCGTGGATTGAAATCCTCTGTGCCCGCCGAACCCGAAAAAGTTACAGCAAAGGAGGCTGCACGTCATGAAACAAATCAAGAGAGCCGGACAGTCCGTCAGATCGGGTCTGTCGCTGATGTGCATCGTCTGCCTGCTTTGCGGCTTATTGTGCGGATTTTTCTGGCTTGCCGGTGAGAGTCCGGTGCTGGCCGCCGGAGTGGACGGGGATGCCCTGTCGGCCAGAGCGGTCATGAGCGGGGATGCGTCCCTGTCTGCGCCCGAGCGCGATGAGAAGCTGGCGGTGCAGGCCGCCGCGCAGGCGACGTCGCCTGTCGTGCGCACGCTTGCCGTCGGCATGGACGCTGCGGACTATACCGAGACGGTCACCTGCGACTACACGCCCGTGTACATCGATGACAGCTTCGGCGGTTACTGCTATGTGATCGACGGTGAGGCCTGGCTTTCGGCGGATGCGTTTGCTGAGATGCTCGGTCTTGAGAGCGCGGCCGTCACCGACGGCGACACCCAGACCGTCACGGTCGACGGTGCGGACATCACGGCGACCTACGGCGCTGTGAGCTACACGGCCAACGGCCGCTGCTTCTACGCGCCTGATGGGGTGTACGCCCTTGACGGCAAGGTGGTGCTGCCGCTGGCGGATCTGGAGAAGATCTTCGGCGTCACGGCCACGTTCAGCGCCGACAATACCAGCCTGCGCGTCGATGCGTCCGGGCAGCAGCTGCTCGAGAGCGGCGAGAGCTTCTACGGCGCGCGTGACGTCTACTGGCTCAGCCACATCATCAATGCCGAGGCCGGCAATCAGCCCATGGACGGGCAGATCGCAGTCGGCAACGTCGTGCTCAACCGCGTGGCGGACGAGCGCTTCCCCAACAGCGTCAAGGAGGTCGTGTTCGACCGGCGCAGCGGTGTGGCGCAGTTTTCGCCCACGGCGGACGGCAGCATCGGTCTCACGCCGGATGAGGATGCCGTGCTCGCGGCAAAGCTCGCCTTTGAGGGGTACAATACGGTCGGTGAGAGTATGTATTTCATCAACCCCGCGGCCTGCAACTCCGCGTGGTTCAACCGCTGCCTGACCTATACGACCACGATCGGTGACCACGTCTTTTACGCATAATAGCTGCACAGACAGCATGACCGCCCGCGCGGAGATCCGCGCGGGCGGTTTTTATATGGCGCAAAAACAAGAGCCTTCCCCGCGCAACCGCGCGACAGCGAACGCTGAGAACGCGGGATAGCGCGGAGAACGCCCCTGCCAAAAACAGTATATCACACGAGCGCGGAAAGTCAAGGCAGGGGGACATGCCATCTGCGGTTGTTGAAAATGGGATATTTGTCCCAATTCATCGCTGACATTCCGGACGCTGCGGCGCATGCTGTTTTCAGAAAAAGCGCTTGCGCGGACTGGCACTTCGGGTGTAAGCTGCGGGTCGCTTGCGGCATGTTCAGCGCTTTGCCGGCGCTTTCGTGTTTTCCGTGCATCGTCCCGGCTCATCGAGTCGGGCGCTTTTTTGCGGCGCTGCGTGCGCCCCGTCCGGGGGCTGGACGCACGCGCGGGAATGTGGTAAGATGGCGGCAACAGATATATTCGGAGGCGCACATGGAAAAACTGCTCCGCGCGGGCTTTGCCGCGCTGGGTCTGCCGCTCGATGAGACGGCGCTGACCCGCTTTGAGACATACTACGAGCTGCTCGAGGAGCGCAGCAAGGTCATGAACCTGACGGCCATCCACGGCGAGACGGACGTGGCGCAGCTGCACTTTCTCGACTCGGCGGCGCTGCTGGCGGTCGAGCCGCTTGCCGGAAAGTCGGTCATCGACGTCGGCACCGGTGCGGGCTTTCCCGGCCTGCCGCTGAAGATCGTGCAGCCGGACATTTCGCTCACGCTGCTCGACAGTCTGGATAAGCGCGTGCGCTTTCTCGGCGATGTCTGCGCCGCGACCGGGCTCGCGGATGTGACGTGCCTGCACGCGCGCGCGGAAGAAGCGCCGGAGCTGCGCGGCCGGTTCGACGCGGCGGTCTCGCGCGCGGTCGCGCGGCTGTACCTGCTGTGTGAGCTGTGCCTGCCGTTTGTGCGCACGGGCGGCGTGTTTCTGGCCATGAAAGGGCCGGACTGCGCCGAGGAGCTCGACGAGGCGCGCAGCGCCATCCGGAAGCTCGGCGGCACATATGAGCGCACGGTGACCTATACCGTGCCCGGTACGGACGTGACGCACAGCGTCGTCGTCATCCGCAAGACGGCAGCCACGCCGCCGAAGTATCCCCGCCGCTGGGCGAAGATGCAAAAGGAGCATTTATAAGCTGAAGCGCCCGACGCAGTTCGCGTCGGGCGCTTAGACTGTCAAAAAAGTACTACTTTTTTGACAAAGGGGTTGCAGCCTGCTGCGCGCATAATTTGCGCGCTGCCGGCGCGCAAATTCCACACTTGCAGCCTGAGCGGTATTTTCTCCGCCGCACATGTCGCCGGAGAAAATGATTTCACTTTCTTTCGCCGCACCGGCGGCGAAAGGCTGCGAGGTTTTTGGACAAGCCGGAGCGCCCGACGCAGTTCGCGTCGGACGCTTTCGTATTCCGTGTTTGAAATGCGGGCGTCTGCTCAGCCCAGCACTTCGTTCAGCAGCGCGAGCAGCGCGTCGACCTGCGCATCGGTCGTCGCCCACGAGGTCACGAAGCGCACGGCCTGGTGCGTTTCGTCCACGCGGGTGTTTGTGTAAAACGCTGCCCGCTCCTGCAGCTGCGCGATTTTGGCGTCCGGCAGGATGGGGAAGATCTGGTTCGTCGGCGAGGGCACGTACATCGGCACGCCGAGATTCGAGAGCGCGGCCGCGATGCGCTGCGCCTGCGTGTTTGCGTGGCGGCCCATGTCGAGCCAGAGGTCCTGCTCCAGCGCGGCGGCAAACTGCACGCCGAGCAGACGTCCCTTTGCCAGCATGGCGCCGCTGCGCTTCATCGCGCGGCGAAAGCCCGGCTTGAGCGCGTCGTTGACGATGACCATCGCCTCGCCGAAGAGCAGGCCGTTTTTCGTGCCGCCGATGTAAAACGCATCGCACAGCTGCGGCAGATCCTCCGGTCGCAGGTCGTTGCCCGCGGCCGTGAGCGCCTGCGCAAGGCGCGCACCGTCGAGATACAGGTACAGCCCATGCGCATCGCACGCAGCGCGCAAGGCTGTCAGCTCTGCCTTTGTGTAGACCGTGCCGAGCTCCGTTGCGTCGGATATGTACGCCATGCGCGGCAGCACCATGTGTTCATCGTAGACGCCCGGCTGGGCGCAGTGCTGCGCGGCGGCGTCCGCAATGGCGGCAGGGGTGAGCTTACCGTCTGCACCGGGCATGGCGATCACCTTGTGGCCGGTGGCCTCAATCGCGCCGGTCTCGTGCACGTTGACGTGGCCGGTGTCGGCAGTGACCATGGCCTCCCACGGGCGCAGGAACGCAGCCGCGGCGAGCAGGTTCGTCTGCGTGCCGCCGACGAGAAAGTGCACGTCGGCATCCGGACAGGCAAAGCGGGCGCGGATGGCGTCGGCCGCGCGGCGGCAGTCGTCGTCGAGCCCGTAGCCCGGGGTAGCGCTGAGATTCGTGTCGCACAGGGCACGCAGCACGTTCGGGTGCGCGCCCTCGGAGTAATCGTTCTGGAAGCGGAGCATGGCGGATTTCCTTTCGTTCGGGCAAAATTCGGCACGCAGCGCGTGCCGCCGCGGTTATGATAAGCCCGGCGGGAGAGGTTGTCAATGCATGGCACCACTTTTTCCGCCTCGAATGAAATCCGGCTTTTTTCTTGTCTAAAGACAAGGAAGGATGTTTTCCGCAGCTTCTGTGTTTTGCGCTTTGAGCGGCACCAGAGCCGCGGGGGAGCTCGAGGGGGGCAAGACCCGCCTCGAATGAAATCTGGCTTTTTTTCTTGCCCAAAAGGGCAAGAAAAAAAGCCGGCAGCTTTCGCTGCCGGCCAGCCCGCCAATGCCGTGTGAGCCCAGTTACAACCTGCACAAGAAGGCAGGTGGGTCGCCTCTCTGCTGTTTCTTTGCTTCCAACGTCCAACCGGCATCTTTCAGCCGGCCGGGAGGCCTGCAATCCGCAGCGGAAGTTCTGGCATCCCTTATGAGAGATGTGGGTTTAAATGGGCTCTGAGCACAAACCGTGCTCCACGCACACAGCAGGACTTACTCCCATGCTATGCACTGTGCAGAAAGTTATTCCTCCGCGTCCGCCGCCTCGTCCTCGTCCTCGTCGGCGAAGACTTCCTGCATATAATAATCATACACCTTGTCCAGCTCGTCATCGTCGTCGATGGAGCCGAAGAGCTCCTCGCCGTTTTCTTCGATGATCTTGAGCAGGACGATGCCGAAATCGGGGTCGTCCTCGTCCATGTCGGCGGGGAGCGCCGCGAGATAACTCTGTCCGTCGAGCTCAAACTCGTCGAGCACTTCCAGCTCGAACTCGTTGCCGTCCTCGTCCTCGATCGTCAGATAATCACTGCCGAATGCTTCACTCATCGGGGTATCCTCCAGTCGTGATCTTTTTCTGATTTCAGTGTACCCTATTCGGCGGCTAAAATCAAGTCTTTTTACGAGCCGAGATCCTCCAGCAGCAGCAAAAGCTGCTCCTGACTGCCGACAGTGATGCCGCCGCGCAGCAGCTCGCGGTCGGTGCGGCGCAGTCCGGCGGTCTCGATGCCGGTCACCTGCAGGGGCTTGCGGTCGCCGCCGGGGGCAAATACGCTCACATACCCCTCATAATCGCGCAGAACAAATTCCGCCTGCGCACCGTCATACGAGGTGACCGGTGCGTCCGGCTGCTGCAGGGAAGAGATCGCCGCGCCTGCGGCGAAGGGCGACACGGCGCACAGCGCCGTCACGACCGTCAGTGCCAGCGTTCGTTTCATATGCCACGCTCCTTTCACCGGAAAGTTTGCCCAATGTGCGCGCAAACCATACGCGCCGGACAAAAATGCGCGAAGGGCTATCCGGTGTTGACAGAGTGTGCTATAATATCATTTAACCGTTTTTATGCGCTGGACTTTGACCGGGTCTCTGACCCGCTGTTTCCCCCGCTTACATGTATTCTCAGGGAGGTGGCCATTGCCTATGGCAAAACGACCGAAACCGGCATCCGCCCCACGCGCGGCACAGGCTGCGGACGCGACCGTCAGCGTCGCGGGCACGATCCTGCGCGTGATCGGCACGATCTTTTTGATCCTGCTCGTCACGGGGCTTTTGTTTTTGTGCATCTTCGCGTACTACGTGAAAAACTGCCTGTCCACGGATCTGGACGTGCAGCTCTCGGACTTTACGGTCTCACTCTCGAGCTCGATCCTGTATGAGGACGCCGACGGCAACTGGCAGAACCTTACGAATCTCTCGAGCACGGAAAACCGCGTCTGGGTCGACTATGCCGACATCCCCAAGGACATGGAGCATGCGGCCGTCGCCATCGAGGACAAGCGCTTTTATAAGCACAAGGGCGTGGACTGGTACCGCACGACGGGGGCGTTTATCAACATGTTCCTGTCGATGAAAAACGACTTCGGCGGCTCGACCATCACGCAGCAGCTCATCAAAAACCTCACCAAGCAGGACGATATCACCGTGCAGCGCAAGCTGCTCGAGATCTTCCAGGCGCTCGAATTCGAGAAGTCCTATGATAAGGAAGAGATCATGGAGTGGTACCTCAACATCGTCTACTTCGGCGAGGGCTGCAACGGCGTCTACACTGCCGCCGAGACCTACTTCGGCAAGGAGCCGAAGGACCTCACGCTCGCCGAGTGCGCGAGCATCATCGGCATCACGAACAACCCCTCGAAGTACGACCCCTTCATCAGCCGCGAGAACAATAAAACCCGGCAGGAGACCATCCTCAAGCAGATGTATGAGCAGGGCTGGATCAACAAGGAGCAGTACGACGAGGCCGTGGCGCAGGAGCTCGTGTTCGTGCGCAGCGAATCCGATGAGCGCACCCAGACCATCTACAGCTACTATGCCGAGGCCGTCATCAACGACGTGCTCAACGACCTCGTCGAGCAAAAGGGTGTCAGCCGCGACACGGCGCGCACGCTGCTCTATTCCGGCGGCTATCAGGTCTATTCCTGCTACGATGCGAGCATCCAGCAGGCGATCGATGACGTCTATACCAACCTCGACAACATGCCGCAGCGCCCGTCGGCCTCCGGCCAGCAGTTCGAGTCCGCCATCGTCATCATGGATCCCTACACCGGTGAGATCAAGGGCCTGTCCGGCGGTACGGGCGAAAAGACCATCAACTTCGGCACAAACCGCGCCACGCAGTCCAAGCGTCCGCCCGGATCGTCCATCAAGCCGATCGCGACCTACGGTCCCGCGATGGAGCTCGGCCTCATCACGCAGTATACGCAGGTCAACGATGCGGCGGACATCAAGCTGACCGGTACGAGCTGGTATCCGAAAAACTCCGGCGGCGGCAACTACGGCGTCATCACCATCCGCGAGGCACTGCAGCGCTCGCTCAACACCGTCTCGGCGCAGATCCTTGACAAGCTCACGCCGCGCGCATCGTATGAGTTCCTCAAGGATAAGCTCGGCGTTACGAGCCTTGCCGAGTCCGACTGCGACTACGCGCCGCTCGCCCTCGGCCAGCTCACCAACGGCATCACCGTGCGCGAGATGACGCAGGCGTACTCCGCCTTCGTCAACGACGGCGTGTTCACCTATGGCCGCACGTATTCCTACGTCAAGGATTCCAGCGGCGAGATCGTGCTCGAAAACCCCGCGCGCACGATCGTGGCCTTCAAGGCCAATACCGCGTGGAACATGGCCGATATGCTCTGCAACGCCGTCAACAGCGGCACGGGCTCTGAGGCGCGTCTGACCGGTATGTCCGTCGGCGGCAAGACCGGTACGACCACAAACAACTGCGACCGCTGGTTTGTCGGCTTTACACCGTACTATGTGGCCGCCGTCTGGACCGGCTACGATATGCCCGAGTATATGAACTTCTCCGGCAACCCCGCCGCCCAGATCTGGAAGCTGGTCATGGAGCCGATCCATAAGGATCTGGCGACCAAGAGCTTCCCGACGCCGAATGTCGGCACGCCGACCGGCATCTTCGGAGACTTCTCCAAGACGCAGGACACGGGCGACACGGAATAAACGCAGTGTTCCCCCGCAGCCGGGTCGTGCTTTCCCGGCCCGGTCTGCGCGGTGTTGACAAAATGATTGAAATGTGTTACAATTCGAAAACAGTGGTATCGGAGGTGTATCTCATTGGCAGCAAAAACGAATGAACTGTGCTACAAAGGCCATCCGCTGCGCCGCAAGGACAACCTGCTCTATTACGGCAGCATGGCTGACAAGTACATCATCATGATGCAGATCCTCGACACGAAGAAGGTCAAAGATCTCGACGTGGCGACGCGGGTCTCCGTGCAGCTCCAGCTGACGGATCCGGATCTGAAGTCCCGCGACCGCGTGGTCAAAAAGACAGAAAAGGACGGGCTGTACAACGCCATGGATGTGGCGGCTGTGTGGCTGGACCGCGCGCTTGCGAATAACTAAGCAAAGGATGATTCTATGGCGAAACGATTTCTGAAAACAACTGTTGTCTCCGTGATTTTCGCGCTCACGCTGGCCGTTTCGGCCTCCGCGGCGACTGCCGGCGGCGCGACCACGACGACGGCCGTGAACTTTCGAACGGGCGCCGGTACGAATTACGGCATTATCTCGACGCTCCCGGCCGGCACCCATGTTGTGGTGTCCGAGCGGTCCAGCGGCAATTGGGCCACGGTGGTCTACAACGGCACCGTCGGCTACATATCTTCCGATTACCTCAAACGCGCCAATGACATGGATGCCAGCTTCGGCACCGGTACGATCGATGGCAGCTATGTGCGCATGCGCTCCGGCGCGAGCACGAGCAGCTCCATTCTCGGCACCTACAATTCCGGCACCACGATGACCGTTACCGGCGTCAGCGGCGCATGGTACAAGGTCAATTATAACGGCACGGACGGTTATGTCCATTCGGACTATGTCTCGCTTTCGGGCGTGACGAGCAGCGGCGGCAGCGCGTCCGGCTCCAACGGCTCGGTCAAGGGCAGCGATGTGCGTATGCGCTCCGGCCCGGGCACGAACTACTCCATCCTCGGCACCTACCAGAATGGCACGGCGCTGACCGTGACCGGCACGGAAAACGGCTGGTCGAAGGTCACTATCGGCGGCACGAGCGGCTACATCCGCTCGGACTACGTCTCCGGCGGCGCGGACAGCAAGACCGGCTACATCAAGGGCACGGGCGTGCGTATGCGCTCCGGCGCGAGCACGACCAGCTCCATCCTCGGCGTGTATAACACCGGCACCGAGATGACGATCACCGGCGAGAGCGGCAACTGGTACAAGGTCAGCTACGGCGGTAACGACGGCTATGTCAGCAAGGACTACATGACCACGACCAAGCCCAGCAGCGGCGGCTCGACGAGCCAGACCGGCTACATCAAGGGCAATGATGTGCGTCTGCGTTCCGGCGCCGGCACGAGCTACTCCATCCTCGGCACGTATAACAACGGCACGCCGCTGACGATCACCGGTACGAGCGGCGACTGGACGGCCGTCACCATCAACGGCGTCAAGGGCTACGTCAACAGCGCGTATGTCTCCACCACGAAGACGGAGGGTGGCAACGGCGGCGGAAGCACGCCGAGCACTTCCATCGGCGAGACGATCGTTGCCACGGCCAAGCAGTACATGGGCGCACCGTATGTCTACGGCGGCATGAGCCCGTCCGGCTTTGACTGCTCCGGCTTTGTCAACTACGTGTACAAGCTCTGCGGCTACTCCATGAGCCGTGTGGCCAGCAGCATCTACAACAACAACGGCACCTACGTCGAGAAGGCGAACCTCCAGATCGGCGACCTGGTGTTCTTTGCGAGCAACAGCTCCAGCATCGGCCACGTCGGTATTTACATCGGCAACGGCCAGTTCATCCACAGCAGCTCCGGCGCAGGCTGCGTCGTCATCAGCGACCTGAGCTCGAACTATTACCTGAAAAACTACGTGGGCGCAAAGCGCATCGCAGGCTAACAGGACGCAATTTGTCCCCCGGCAGCACCGGGGGACATTTTTTATCTTGCGGCAGAATGTATACCATGGTATATTGAGGAAAACAACGTGTGTGGGAAAGGGCAGGTGAAGCCAATGCAGTGTAGCTACTGCGGACGAGATATTCCGGACGATGCGGTCTGGTGCCCCTACTGCGGGGCGGAGCAGACGCCGCCGGACGAGACCACGCCGCCGGATGGCTGGCAGGACGAGAACATTCCGGCCGGCGACTGGGATGACGAGGCAGATCCGCCGCCTGACAACACGTGGGTCGACGACCCGCCCGTGCCCGGCTGGGAGGACGATGCGCCCTATGCGCCCGCGCGGGATGCGGACGCGCCGCGCAGCAAGGTGCTGCTCATTGCGATCTTCGCCGCGCTCGGCGTGTCGCTGATCGTGCTGCTCATCGCGCTCAACGTCAAGCCCAAGCCGAAGGACCCCGCCGCCGCAGTGACGCCGGTCGTGACAGCCACGGCGCAGCCCTCCGCAGCGCCGACGCCGAGCGCAGCGCCGACCCCGACGCCGACACCCACGCCGAAGCCGGCCGCCGGCAGCTATATCCTGCCGGACAGCGCCACGCGCCGGCTCACGCAGGCAGATGTGGCAGACCTCACGTGGGAGCAGTGCTGTCTTGCGCGCAATGAGATCTACGCGCGCCACGGCCGCATCTTCCAGACAAAGCAGATCGCGGCATATTTCGAGGCGCAGAGCTGGTATCACGGTACGGTGCCGGGCGCGTCGCTCGATAGCAATACGCTCTCGCCGATCGAGCACGCAAATATTGATTTCCTCGCCGGCTACGAAAACGCCACGTGGGGACATCCGTACATCTATTCCTGAGAGAAAAACCTCCGCAGCTTCGGCTGCGGAGGTTTTTGGTGATTCGCTTAAGCCTTGGCGACGGCTGCGCGCAGCGCGTCAACGCGGTCGGTGTCCTCCCAGCGGACGCCGAGCTCCTCGCGGCCCATGTGGCCGTAGGCGGCGAGCTGGCGGTAGATCGGGCGGGACAGCTCGAGGTCGCGGATGATGGCCGTCGGGCGCAGGTCAAACACCTGCTGCACGGCCGCGGCAATCTGCGCATCCGGCACGGTGCCCGTGCCCTGCGTGTCGACGAATACGCTCACAGGCTCGGCCACGCCGATGGCGTAGGCCAGCTGCACGAGGCAGCGCTTGGCGAGTCCGGCTGCAACGATGTTCTTGGCCACGTAGCGCGCGGCGTAGGCGGCGCTGCGGTCGACCTTCGTCGGGTCCTTGCCGGAGAACGCGCCGCCACCGTGCGGGGCGCTGCCGCCGTAGGTGTCGACGATGATCTTGCGGCCGGTCAGACCGGAGTCCGCCTGCGGGCCGCCGACGACGAAGCGGCCGGTGGGGTTGATGAGATAGCGGGTCTGCTTGTCGAGCAGCTCGGCCGGGATGGTCGGACGGATGACGAGCTCGATCATGTCCGCGCGCAGCTTGGCCATGTCGACCTCCGGCGCGTGCTGCGTGCTGAGCACGACGGTATGCACGCGCACGGGGTGATTCTGCTCGTCGTACTCGATGGTGACCTGCGTCTTGCCGTCGGGGCGCAGATAGTCCACCAGCTCCTGCTTGCGCACGGCGGTCAGGCGCTTGGCCAGCTTGTGCGCGAGTGAGATCGGCAGCGGCATGAGCTCCGGCGTCTCGTCGCAGGCGTAGCCGAACATCATGCCCTGATCGCCAGCGCCGTTGTCGAGCGCATCTTCGCCGGTCTGCTTGCTCTCGAGCGAGTGGTCGACGCCGAGGGCAATGTCGGCGCTCTGCTCGTCGATGTTCGTGATGACGGCGCAGGTCTCGCAGTCAAAGCCGTACTTGGCGCGGTCGTAGCCGATCTCGCGCACGGTCTGGCGCACGACCTTCGGAATGTCGACGTAGCACTCGGTCGTGATCTCGCCCATGACGTTCACGACGCCGGTCGTGACCGTGCACTCGCAGGCGACGCGGCCGTTCGGATCCTGCGCCAGGATCGCGTCGAGGATCGCGTCGGAGACCTGATCGCAGATCTTGTCGGGATGCCCTTCGGTCACGGATTCGGATGTAAAAAGATGATGAGCCATAGCAAATTTCCTCACTTTCTGATATGCCGGGCAAAAGAAACAAGCGCCCCGACAGCCGACGGAGCGCTTGGAAAAGGCGAAGATCCTCATCTTTCGATTTGCACCGCCGGATTTGGCACCTTGCAGAAATCTGCAGGTTGTCGGGCTTCACAGGGCCGGTCCCTCCGCCACTCTTGATAAGGCTGTTAAATTGTAAGGCACATTATACGCGCTTTTTCGCGCTTGTCAAGCCCCAAAGTTTGAATTGCGTCAGTTGTTTTTCAGCCAGTTCCACAGCCGCCGCCACCATGGCAGCTTTTTCTGTGGCTGAGACGGGGCGGAGGCTGCGGGCTTTTGCACGGTGCGCCCGGCGAAATACGTGTGCAGATACGTCTGGCTCACGAACGGCTCGCCCGTCGGCTTGGGGCGCAGATACGAGCCGTCCGGCTGCATGATCCATGCCTGCCGGTTGTCGCGCCGCATGGCGCTGAGCACCTCGAGCACCTCCGCGCGCGCGTTCGGGTCGGTCACGGCGGTGAAGGCCTCGATCCGGCGCACGGTGTTGCGCTCGAGCAGATCGCCCGAGCCGATGAACACGCTCTGCGCATCCCCGCGGCCGAAGACAAAAATGCGCTCATGCTCGAGATAACGTCCGATGATGCTGCGCACCGAGATGTGCTCCGTGCGTCCGGGCACGCCCGGCCGCAGACAGCAGATGCCGCGCACGAACAGCTCCACCTCCGTGCCCGCCGCGCTTGCGCGCACGAGCTGCGCCATGATGTCCGCGTCGTTCATGGCGTTGACCTTGATGCCGATGTAGCCCGCCGTGCCGAGGCGGATCTGCGCTTCGATGTGCGCCATGAGCTGCGGCTTGTAGCCCTCCGGCGCGAGCCAGAGCGATTCCGTCTCGCCGACGGTCTCGCCGCGCGCGAGCCGGTCAAACGTCCTGGCCGCGTCGCGCCCGATGGCCGGATCGCTCGTCAGGAGCATGAGGTCGGTGTATTGCTCGGCGGTCTTTTCGTTGTAGTTGCCGGTGCCGACCTGCGTGTAGTAGCAGATGCCGCCGGGGCAGCGCCGCGTGATGAGGCACAGCTTCGTGTGCACCTTGTACTGCGTCAGGCCGTAGAGAATGTCGCACCCGGCGTCCTCGAGCATACGCGAGTAGTCGATGTTGCTCTGCTCGTCAAAGCGGGCGCGCAGCTCGAGCAGGCACTGCACCTGCTTGCCGTGCTCGGCGGCATAGGCCAGCGCCGCCGCGATGCGGCTGCTGCCGGCGAGCCGGTAGAGCGTGATCTTGATCGACACGACGTCCGGGTCGTCCGCCGCCTCGTACAGCAGATCCACAAATGGGTTCACGCTCTGATACGGCAGCGCGAGCAGCAGGTCGTGCCGCGCGAGATAGGCAAAGTACTCGCCCTTTTGCAGCGCCACGTTTTTGGCAGGCGTCACCTCCGGACACGTCAGACCCGTGAGGTCGAATTCCCCCGGCATCGTGAGCACGAACGACAGATCCGCCGGTGCGCTCGTGCAAAACAGCTGCCGCTTCGGCAGTCCGAGCAGCGTGCGCGCCGTCTCGCGCATCTCGTCGGTGACCTTGCCCTGCAGCTGCGCGCGCACCGGCTCGAGCCGTCTCCGGCGGCGCAGCAGGCGCTCCATCGCGGCGCGCAGGTCCGCATCGCAGCCGTCCATGATGTCGCGCACGGAGATGTCGGCGCTGCGCGTTACGCGCAATATGGCCGTCTCACGCACGCGCCGCTCACCAAAGACCAGCGGTGCAAAATGCGCCACCAGCGGCGCTGTGAGCGCAAGCTTCTGCACGCCGTCGATCGTCAGGCGGAAAAACTTCGGCAGCTGCGTCGTCGGGATCAGTCCCGCGCCGCCGCGCTTGCCTGCAAAGCGCACGAGTACGTACTGCTCGCGGTTGCGCAAAAACGGCAGCGGGTGCTCCGCGTCGAGCACCTGCGGGCTCAGCAGCGGACGCAGCGCGTCAAACCGCCGCCGCAGCAGCACCTCGTCCGCCTCATCAAGCCGGTCGAAGTCGAGGATCTCGACGCGCTGCTTTGCCAGCGCCGCCGTCACCTTGCGCCAGAGCGACTCAAAGTCCTTTTGCTGCCGCGCCGTCTCCGCGTAGATCGCGCGCAGCTGCTCACGCGGCGTGAGCCCCGTGATGGCCTCCGTGTGCCACGGCTGCAGCAGCGCCCGGTCGAGCAGACCGCCGACGCGCACCATATAGAATTCATCCAGATTCGAGCAGTAGATCGACAGAAACTTCAGCCGCTCATAGACCGGCAGCGTCTCGTCGGCCGCCTCCGCCAGCACGCGGCGGTTGAATTGCAGCCAGCTCAGCTCGCGGTTGAGAAAGAGGTCTGCATAGGCGGGGTCAGGCTGCCGGTCGGAAAACAGCGCGCGGCTGTCGCTCTGCGCGGCCATCTGGCGCAGCGCCTGCGCGCCCGGCAGCTCAGTGTCGTGTTTGCGGGGCATACGGTCGCCTCCTTGGGTGGGCAATTTCATGCATATCATATCATTATACCCGAACGGGCGATGCTTGGCAATCCCCGCGCGGCAGACCGAAAACGCTGCGAAAGTGCGCCGGGCGTTTGCCCGCGCCCGAGCAGGGCATAGATGCGCGGTATTGCGCAAAAAGGTTGCAAAACCGGAGCGGGACTGCTATAATTTTGGCATAGAAAACCCGTAGGAATTTCTGGAGGTAATATACATGGATTCATTCCGCGTGCTCGAGATCAAAAAGAGCGTTTTTGAAAACAACGACCGGGAGGCCGACCTGCTGCGCGAAGAGCTCAAGCAGAATCACACCTTCCTGCTCAACCTCATGTCCTCGCCCGGCAGCGGCAAGACCACGACCCTCATGGCGACCATCAACGCCCTGAAGGACGATCTGCGCATCGGCGTCATGGAGGCCGACATCGACTCGGACGTCGATGCGGCGACCATCTCCACCAGCGGCGCAAAGGTCATCCAGCTGCATACCGGCGGTATGTGCCATCTCGACGCGGGCATGACGCGTCAGGGTCTCGAGGGGCTCGGCACGGAAAACATCGATCTTGCCATCCTCGAAAACGTCGGCAACCTCGTCTGCCCGGCGGAGTTTGACACCGGCGCCGTGAAAAACGCCATGATCCTCTCCGTGCCTGAGGGCGACGACAAGCCCCTGAAGTACCCGCTCATGTTCTCGATCTGCGACGTGCTGCTCGTCAACAAGATCGACGTCGCGCCGTACTTCAACTTCAGCCTCGAAAAGTGCATCGAGCGCGTCAAGAAGCTCAACCCGAACATTCAGGTGTTCCCGATCTCCGCGCTCAAGGGCGAGGGCATCGAGCCGTGGGCTGACTGGCTGCGCGAGCAGACGAAGACCTGGAACGCATAAACGCCAGAAACAAAAAACAGGGACGCTCCTTTTGGGAGTGTCCCTGTTTTTTTATGATGCTTCGTCCCGGCACACCGGGCGCACGTATTTGAAAAACTGCGCGCAGTTGTGGTAAAAATAAAACACTCTGCCCGGCGTCAGGTCGAGCCGGTAGCCGCTGGCGGCATAGTCAAAACTGCGCATGGCCTGCTCGACCTTCGCCTCCACGGCGGCGCTTTGCGTCTCGAAATCAAACGGCCCGTGCTCAAACACGAGGTAATCTCCGCCGGGCACGTCCATGAGCTGCAGCTGCGCCGGTACCGGCCCGGTGTAGTCCTCCGGCAGGCGCACGCCGTAGGCCTCCGCCAGCGGGATGCCCCAGCTGCATATGCGCCCCGTCGGCTCGTTGATCCAGGCCATGAGCTGCCCGCTGCCCGCATCGTTGTTTTTTCCGCCCGTGTCGTCGAGCTTGCCGGGGATGCTTGCGAGCAGGGCACAGATCGTCTCGCGGTCTTGCCCGGAAATATCGCTCTGCCGCTGCCAGAAGTCCCGGTAGCCGATGCTCTCATAGTTGCGGATGTGCAGAAATTTGTGCGCCGGGATGTGCACGAAATAGGTCCTGACCTCGCCCGCGCTTTGTGTCTCGTTCATATCGCTCGCTCCTTCCATCAGGTAGCAGTCGAACGGCCGCAGGATGGTCCGGAGCACGACGGGGCCGGGCGCGGTCCGGTAGGCGCTGGGGCTCACGCCGTAGGCTTTTTTGAACGCGTGCGTGAAAGCCTCATTGGAGGAAAAACCGTACTTCACAGCGATGTCCAAAATGCTCGCGTCGGTGTCGCGCACGTCGCGCAGGACAAACGCCAGCCGCCGCAGCCGCAGGTGGTCCCGGAGCGTCATGCCGCAAGCTCCCGGAACTTGCGCGACGTGTAGTATTCGGAGTAGCCGAGCTTTTGCGCCAGTGCGCGCAGGATCAGTGCCTCATCCTGCTGCGCGCGGATGCAGGCGTCGATGATCGTGATGATGTCCTGAATGTTCCGGTGCCACTGTGCCATACCGTTTGCCTCCTGAGGATTGGATGCATCGATCTTACCGCAAATGCTGAGCCGCTGCCTGATTTTCGTTGCGCTTTTTCACGGGTGCTTTTGCGCCCACGTGCGCACGAAGGCGGCAAAGGTGCGCACGAGCGGCTTGTCCTCCGACTCCGGAGGAATGGCCATGGCGATCGTGCGCTGTGCCGGCGGATCGAGCGGACGCACGACGACGTTGTGGTTGTCCGAGCGCAGCACGAGTTCGTGCGCGATGCAGATGCCCAGCCCGCTCTCGACCATGGAGATCATGGCGTAGTCGTCCGCCGTCTGGAAGCGGATGTCGGGGTGCACGTGCGCGGCGTCGAGCACGCGCAGCGCGTCACGGTTCGTGCTGTCGACAAGGCTCACGACCGGCTCTGTGCCGAAGGCCGCGATCGGAACGGCGTCCTGCGCCGCGAGCGGATGCCCCGCCGGCAGCACGGCTAGCAGGCGGTCGCTGCACACGGGCACGATCTCGCCCGGCAGCTCGCTCGGCAGCGACACGAAGCCCATGTCCACCGTGCCGCTGCGCACATAGGCGTCGACCTCGGCATAGGCCCCGTCGAACAGGCGAAAGCGCGCCTCCGGGTGCTGCGCCTGAAATTCCTTGATCATCGGCGGCAGCCAGTTGACCGCGACGCTCTTGAACGTTGCGATGCGGATCGTGCCGCCGGCGCGCTCACGCACCTCCTGAATGCGGTGCTGCAGGTGCGCGTCCGCTGCGCAGACCTGCTCCACGGCCGGCAGCAGCGCCTTGCCCGCAGGCGTCAGATGCACGCCGCCGCGGTTGCGCACCAGCAGCGGAAAGCCGCAGTCGCGCTCGAGTCCCGCCAGCAGCTGCGTCAGCGCCGACTGGGACACCCCCAGCTCCCGCGCCGCCGCCGACACGCTCGCGCACGCGACCGTTTTCAGAAATGCCTCATATTGCCGCAGTGTCACACACGGTACCTCCCTGTCCGAAATGCTCCTGATAAAATAAGATTATCTTATATTATAGACGCGGATTCCGAAAAGTCAAGTGCGGGATCGGCCTCTGTCTTTGCTGGGAAAATGCCGGTTTCTTCTGAAAATATGAAGAAATTGTTGACACGGCAGAGAAACTGGCGTATCATACATTCATATTGTTTTTCTGGGGACTATATAAGGTTTCCTAATGAAAGGGGTAAATTCGTATGGGCACTGCTTCGAGCGGTGAATGGATCGCCATTCTGCTTTACTTTGCGTTGGTCATCGGCGTCGGTGTGTATTTCTTCTTCCGTGACCGCAATGTGGAGGGCGAAAAAGAGTATTTCCTCGGCGGCCGCAGCATGGGCGGCTGGGTCGCAGCGCTGTCTGCCGGCGCGTCGGATATGAGCGCGTGGGTGCTCATGGGCCTGCCCGGCTCGATCTATCTGTACGGCATCGGTAAGGTCTGGATCGCCGTCGGTCTGGTCATCGGCACGATCTGCGCGTGGGTGTTTGTCGCGCCGCGTCTGCGCCGGTATTCCATCCGCGCGAACGATTCGATCACGATCCCGCAGTTTCTCACCAATCGCTTCCAGTCGAAGAACAAGGGCCTGCAGATCATCTCGGCGATCGTGTTCGTCGTGGTCTACTGCATTTACAGCGCCTCGAGTATCTCGGCCTGCGGCACGCTGTTCAACACCGTCACGGGCATGAGCGCCAAGACGGCCATGATCATCGCCACGGCCATCATCCTCGTGTACGTGTTTCTCGGCGGCTTCAACGCCGTGTGCTGGACGGACTTCTTCCAGGGCATGCTCATGCTTGCCGCGCTCATGCTCACGCCGATCCTCGCGCTGTTCGTCATGAAGGGTGCAGACTTTGTCGCGCCGGTCATGGCCGTGCCGGAAAACTACTATAATGCGCTCTCCGGCGGTGGCTTCAACTGGAAGAGCATGTCGGATATTCTCTCCGGCCTCGGCTGGGGCCTGGGCTACTTCGGCATGCCGCACATCCTTGTGCGCTATCTGTCCATCAAGTCCGAGCATGAGATGCGCAAGAGCCAGATCATCGGCTGCAGCTGGATCGTGCTCATTCTGGCCATGTCCGCCGTCGTCGGCCTGATCGGCCGCCAGTTCCTCGGCGAGATCGACAACGAGAACCTCGTCTTTGTGCACATGGTGCGCCGCCTGTTCCCGGCGTTCATCTCCGGCGTGCTCCTCTCGGCCATTCTGGCCGCGGCCATGAGCACGGCCGACTCCCAGCTGCTCGCGAGCAGCAGCGCCTTCGCCTCCGATATCTATAAGCCGGTCATCCGCAAGGACGCCACCGACCATGAGATGCAGTGGGCGGGCCGCATCATCGTCATCCTCATCTCCATCGTCGCGTACTTCATCGCGGCCGACCCGAACTGCGGCGGCATCATGGCGCTCGTCGAGTGCGCATGGGCGGGCTTCGGTTCCGCGTTCGGCCCGGTCATCCTGCTCTCGCTCTATTGGCGCCGCCTGACATACTCCGGCGCGATCGCGGGCGTGTGCGTTGGCTTCGTGGTCGATGCCGTATGGTATGCGTTCCTGTCCTCGAGCACCGGCCTGTATGAGATCATCCCCGGCTTCCTGTGCGGCCTGCTTGCGGCGGTCATCGTGTCGCTGTGCAGCAAGGCCCCGTCGAAGGAGGTCACGGATCTGTTCGACCGCGCCTTCGAGCCCACGGACTGAACAAAGTGTGCGTATAAAAATCGTCCCTCGTCAGAGGGACGATTTTTTTCACATTTTCTGCAAAATATCTGCGCTGTGCTTGACAGCGGGGCAGGGAGCCTGTATGATCGAATGGTAATAGGGAACGGTGTTAGTCAAAATGCAGCCCATCCGCTGCTGCCGGAGAAACGGAGCGATATTCTATGGATTTCTTTGAACAGATCGCGCGCGAACAGGTGCGCGCCATGATCCTCAACAACGCACGCCGCGAGGATCTCAGTCAGGTGTTTTCGCAGGGCGAGATGCGTCTGCTCGGCTGCCTGCACGCCGGGGCGGACGGCCGCACGGCGGGGGAGCTGAGCATGCTGCTCGAGCTGAGCACGGCGCGCATCGCGGCCATGCTCAACAATCTTGAGCGCAAGGGCGCAATCACCCGCGCACGCGACAAGGCGGACCGCCGCCGTGTCGTTGTGCGTCTGACCGCACAGGGGCGCGAGGAGGTGCAGACGTCGTATGACGCCGCGGTCGTGTGCCTTGCGGAGGTGTATCGCCGCATGGGGGAGGACGACACCCGTGAGCTGCTGCGCCTGAGCGACCGCGCGGGCGAGATCGCCCAGCAGATCTATGAGGAGCGGAAGGGGGACGTGCCATGCGGGTGATGAAATACCTGCGCGGACACATCCCGTCCGTTGTGGTGATCGTGCTGCTGCTTGTGGTACAGTCGTTTTGTGAGCTGTCGCTGCCGGCGTACACGAGCCGCATCGTGGACACCGGCATTCAGGGCGGCGGCATCGAATCGGCCACGCCGCTCGTGCTTACCGATAAGACCATGGACGGTGTGCGCCTGTTTCTGTCGGACGAGGACGCGCAGACGGTCAGCGATGCCTACACGTATGACAACGGCATCTGGACACTGGGCGACACGGCGCGGCAGCCGGAGCTGGAGCCTGTTTTCATCCGGCCGCTGGTCATGTATGCGCGCCTGTCGGAGCAGGGGGCGAACACCGTGCTTGCCCTGCGCCGGCAGATGCAGGGCGGACTCATCACGCGCGAGGAGATCCTCGCGCGCGGCGAGGAGGCGCTGAGCGGCATGGGCGTGCTCACCGACAGCGTTCTGCGCAGCGCGGCCATGCAGTTTCTCAAGACGGAGTACGCCGTCGCGGGACTGAACGTCAACCACATCCGAACGAGCTATCTGCTGCGCACCGGCGGGCGGATGCTCCTGCTCACACTTGGTATGATCGCGGCGGCAGTGCTCTGCAGCTATGTCGGCGCGAAGATGTCGGCCGCCATCGGGCGCGACCTGCGCGCGCAGGTGTTCCGGAAGGTGCTCTCGTTCTCCTCCGCCGAGATGGACAAGTTCTCCACGGCCTCGCTCATCACGCGCAGCACGAACGATGTCACGCAGATCCAGGCGGTGTGCGTGATGCTCGTGCGCATCGTGCTCTACGCGCCGATCATCGGGCTCGGCGGCGTCGTCATGGTTGCGCGCACAAAGACCGGCCTCGGCTGGGTCATCGCGCTGGCTGTCGCGGCGATGCTGCTGCTCGTGGGCGTGCTGATGAAGATCGCCATGCCGCAGTTTCGCGCCATGCAGCAGCGCGTGGACGATGTCAACCTCGTCAGCCGCGAGATCCTGACCGGCCTGCCGGTCATCCGTGCCTTCCACCGCGAGCGGCATGAGCAGGAGCGCTTCGATACCGCGAGTGCCGCGCTCATGAACACGCAGCTGTTCGTCAACCGCACCATGGCGTTCATGGGACCGGTCATGACGCTCATCATGTACGGCGTCACGGTCATGATCGAGTGGTTCGGCGCCAAGAGCATCAACGCCGGACATATGCAGATCGGCGACATGATCGCCTTTTCGAGCTATGCGTCGATGATCATCATGGCCTTTATGATGATCACGATCGTCGCGGTGATGCTGCCGCGTGCAGAGGTCTCGGCGGCGCGCGTGGATGAGATCCTGCACACGCGCCCGAGCGTGCGCGCCCCACGGAGCGCCGAGCCCGCGCCCACGGACGCCACCGTCACGTTCGAGCATGTGTCGTTTCGCTATCCCGGCGCGGAGGACGATGTGCTGCACGACGTGAGCTTCACGGCGCGCCCCGGTCAGGTCACGGCCATTGTCGGCTCGACCGGCTGCGGCAAGTCGACGCTTTTGAACCTCATCCCGCGCTTTTACGATGCGACCGGCGGTACGGTCAGCATCGGCGGCGTGGACGTGCGCCGCATGCAGCCGGCGGAGCTGCGCGCCATGCTCGGCTACGTGCCGCAAAAGGGCGTGCTCTTCACGGGCGACATCCTCTCGAACCTCGAGTTCGCCGGCGATGTCTCGGAGGCGGACGCCATCCGCGCCGCCGCCACCGCACAGGCCGAGGACTTCATCTGGTCGCGGCCGCAGCATTTCCTCACGCCGGTGGCACAGGGCGGGTCGAACGTCTCCGGCGGGCAGCGGCAGCGCCTGTCGATCGCGCGCGCCATCGCCAAGCACCCGCAGGTGTATCTGTTTGACGACAGCTTTTCCGCGCTCGACTATCAGACCGACGCCGCGCTGCGGCAGGCCCTGGCCAGGCAGACGCACGACGCGACGGTGCTCATCGTGGCGCAGCGCCTGAGCACGATCCTGCACGCGGATCAGATCCTCGTGCTCGACGGCGGGCGCATCGTCGGCTGCGGCACACACAGCGATCTGCTGCGCGGCTGCGAAACCTACCGCGAGATCGCGCTCAGCCAGCTCAGCGCCGCGGAACTCGGACAGGAGGGCTGACCATGGCGGGACACAGACACGGACCGGGCCGCATCCCGGAAAAACCGAAGAATTTCAAGGGCACGCTGCGAAAGCTCCTGCACTGCCTCGGGGCGTATCGCTTCGCGCTGGCGCTGGTGCTCGTGCTCGCGCTGGCAAGCACGGCCTTCGGCATCGTCGGACCGAAGATCCTCTCGACGGCGACGACGGAGCTGGCCACCGGCCTCGGGCGCAAGCTCTCGGGGCTCGGCGGCATCGACTTCGGCAAGATCGGAAAGATCCTGCTGACGGTGCTCGCGCTCTATCTTGTCAGCGCGGCGTGCAGCTTCTTCCAGTCGTGGATCCTCGCGGGCGTCACGCAAAAGCTCGCCTACCGTCTGCGCGGGGAGATCAGCGCGAAGATCCACCGGATGCCCATGCGCTACTTTGAGCGCGGCACCGTCGGCGACGTGCTCTCGCGCATCACGAACGATGTGGACACCATGTCATCCGGCATGGCGCAGTCGGTCACGCAGCTGGTCACGAACGTCACGCTGCTCATCGGCGTGCTGGTCATGATGCTGCGCATCAGCTGGCTCATGACGCTCATCGCGCTCATCGTCCTGCCGGTTACGGGCGTACTCACGAGCCGCATCGTCAAGCGCAGCCAGCGCTATTTTGTCGCGCAGCAGAAAAACCTCGGCACGATCAACGGCAAGATCGAGGAGACCTATGCCGGGCATAATGTCGTGTGTGCGTTTAACCGCGAGGCGGCGACGCAAAAGGAGTTTGACGTCATCAACGCGCGGCTCTATCGCTCGGCGTGGAAGAGCCAGTTTCTGTCCGGACTCATGATGCCGGTGACGACGTTTGTCAGCAAGCTCGGCTATGTGTGCGTGGTCGTGCTCGGCGGGTCGCTCGCTGCGCGCGGCACGATCACGATCGGCGACATTCAGGCGTTCATCAGCTATATGGCGAGCTTTACACAGCCGATCACGCAGCTGGCGCAGATCAGCACGCAGCTGCAGACCATGGCGGCTGCGGCCGAGCGCGTGTTCGACTTCCTTGCCGAGGCGGAGGAGCCCGCCGATCCCGCGCTGCCCGCTCCGGCGGAGCACATCCACGGCGATGTGTCGTTCCGCCACGTGCGCTTCGGCTATGATCCCGAGCAGCCGGTCATCCGCGACTGGAGCTGCGACGTGCCCGCCGGCAGAACGGTCGCCATCGTCGGACCGACCGGCGCCGGCAAGACTACGATGGTCAAGCTGCTCATGCGCTTTTACGATGTGGACGCCGGTGCGATCCTCGTCGACGGGCGCGACGTGCGCGATTATGCGCGCGGCGACCTGCGCCGCGCCTTCGGCATGGTGCTGCAGGACACGTGGCTGTTTAAGGGCACGATCCTGGAAAACATCCGCTACGGCCGCCCGGACGCGACCGACGCCGAGGTCATCGCGGCGGCCAGGGCCGCACGCGCCGATGCCTTCATCCGCACGCTGCCCGGCGGCTATCAGATGGAGCTCAACGAGGACGCGACGAACGTCTCGCAGGGGCAAAAGCAGCTGCTGACCATTGCGCGCGCCGTGCTGGCCAATGCACCCATCCTCATCCTCGACGAGGCGACCAGCTCGGTCGACACCCGCACCGAGCAGCTCATTCAGGAGGCGATGGATCACCTCATGCGCGGGCGCACGAGCTTTGTCATTGCGCACCGCCTGAGCACCATCCGCAATGCCGACTGCATTCTGGTCATGCGCGGCGGCAGCATCGTCGAGCAGGGCACGCACGCGGAGCTGCTTGCGCGCGGCGGGTTTTACGCGGCGCTCTATAACAGTCAGTTTGAGGACGTGGTCGCATAGGGTGAGGCCACAAAGCCGATATTATGACAACTAAAACCGTGCGGAAGCATCTGCTTCTGCACGGTTTTCTTTATTGCACCTGCAAATTATGTAAACAAAAATCGTGAAAAACTGTATTATGGTAACTGCTTTATGGTAACAGAACGTGCATAAAAGCACTTGAAACACAAGCAAAAGCTATTCAGAACTATGCACTTATGTAAACTGAATTATGTGAATAACAGCGAGATTCACGTTTTCACATGATAGTGATATTATGGAAACTATATTATGACAACCGACACATGATAAAAACGATTGCTGTTTCAGAAAAAGCAAGAATCAGCAGATTGATTATGTCAATGCAGTTATGTGAACAAAATGCGCAAAAGAAAGCCCCGCGCGATGGATTCGCGCGGGGCTGAAGATGTTTGCTTGTTTGCGCTGCGGATCATGCGCCGGGTCACGCGCTGACGGGCGCGCCGGCGGCCTTATGCGTATTCGACCTTGATGGTGTTCGTGTTGCCGCTGCGTCCGTTGATGATGCCGCCGGTGATGATGACCTTGTCGCCCTTTTCGAGGTGCATCACGGCGCGGCTGACCTTCAGCGCATGGTAAAACAGCACGTCGGTGCTTTCGTACACCTCGCTCATGACGGGCGTGATGCCCCACGAGAGGGCGAGCTTGCGGTAGGCGCGCTCGTTCGTGGTCAGACCGATGATGTCCGTCGGGCCGCGGAAGCGCGAGATCAGCCGCGCGGTGCGCCCCGTGATGGAGCAGACGGTGATGACCTTTGCGCCGATGTCGATGGCCATACCGCAGGTGGCGTGGCTGATGGCGTCGAGCGTGTCGTGGATCTCAAACTGCGTCTTGGGGAAGCGCTTGGCATAGTTGATGTGCGCCTCCGTATACTCGGCGATACGCGCCATGGCGCTCAGCGCCTCGACGGGGTGCTCGCCGGCTGCCGTCTCGCCGGAGAGCATGATGGCGCTTGTGCCGTCATAGACGGCGTTGGCGACGTCCGCGATCTCGGCGCGGGTGGGGCGGATGTTGTGCGTCATGCTCTCGAGCATCTCGGTCGCGGTGATGACGCGCTTGCCGAGCAGACGGCACTTGCCGATGAGCTCCTTCTGGATGCTCGGCAGCTCCTCATACGGCACCTCGACGCCCATGTCGCCGCGGGCGATCATGATGCCGGTGCACTCGGTGAAGATGTCCTCGATGTTGTCGATGCCGGGCTGATTCTCGATCTTGGCGATCACGGCGATGTCCCCGCCGCCGTTGGCGCGCAGAAAGCCGTTGAGATCGACCAGATCCTGCCTGCGCGACACGAAGGACGCAGCCACAAAGTCCACGTCGTTTTCGATGCCGAAGAGCAGGTCGCGTTTGTCCTGCTCGCTCAGAAACGTCTGCTTGAGCACCTTGTTCGGGAAGCTCATGCTCTTGCGGTCGGACAGCACGCCGCCGGCGGTGACGCGGCAGATAACGTCGGTGTCGGTCGTGTCGGTGACGGTCAGGGCGATGAGCCCGTCGTTGACGAGCACGGTGTCGCCCGGCTCAAGGTCTTTGGCGAGGCCGGGGTAGCTCACGGATACGCGCTCACTGCTGCCGGTGACCGGCTCGGTCGTAAAGGTGAAGGTGTCGCCGATATCCAGCGTGATCTTGCCGCCCTCAAACGTGCCGATGCGGTACTCGGGACCTTTCGTGTCGAGCATGATGGCAATGGGCAGACCGAGCTCGGTGCGCAGCTTTTTGATGCGGTCGATGCGCACCTGATGCTCGGCGTGCGTGCCGTGGGAAAAGTTCAGGCGCGCGACGTTCATACCGGCGAGCATCATGGCGCGCAGCATCTCCTCACTGTCACAGGCGGGACCGATGGTGCAGACGATCTTCGTTTTTCTCATATCAGACTCCCTCTCTCCGGACGGATGGATTACTTTTTCTTCTTGCCGAACCAACGGCGCTCTTTGCGCTCGGTTTTTTCGGGCTCGTCGACGTTGATGTTCCGGGCGGCCTCGGAAATGGCGTCAGCGTCAAAGTCCAGACCGAGCTCGCTGGCTGCGGCGCGCATCTGGTCGATGAATTCCGTCTGCGCCTGCAGCGTCTGGAGCATTTCGCGCGTGAGCGCAAGACCGCTGCCGACGCCGGGATCGATGATGATGCCGGTGTCGTTCGAGGAGAGCACGAGGGACGTGTAATCCTTCACGCCGAGCTCGACGCTGCCCATGTTGCGCCACCGGACGAGCCGCGCACGGTCGGTGAACGCGCAGAAGAACGTGCGCCCGTCGTTCGTGCGCACCTTGCCGAACTGCAGGTGCTGCTGCCCGTCGGCCTCGGCGGCTGCGCCGTCTGGACGCTGGGCGGGGAAGTAGAGCGGCGCCGCGGCCAGCGTCGCGGTCAGGCGCTGATAATTTTCCTGCGAGTTGTTGATCTTGCACGCATCGAGCGCATCGCGCAGCTCGTCGGACAGCGCCGCGCGCATGGCCTGCTCGGGCGTGCGCTCGTTGAGCACGATCTGGAAATCCGGGTAGGTGACGCGCAGCATATCCAGCGCTGTGCTCAGCCCCTGCACGTCCTCGTCGGGGGCGTCGTTCGCGGCCACGACGAACAGGCGCGGGTGGTGCGTGGCGCTGCGCTCGACGATGCCGGACATGTAGAGCTCCTCAAGCTTTGTCTGGATGCACAGGGCGATGCAGTTGGGGTGCTCGCTCGTGGCGCCGACGGCCATGGCATAGGTCTCGTCGCTGTTCGGTGCGGGCACCTGCGCGACCTCGAGGATGTGCGGGCGGCCGAGCGCATAGGCGGCCTCGGCCTTGTGCTGCTCGCGCTCGGCGTCGGTCATGGCGTCGATGTTGGCGGGCTCGGTGTAGGCATTGGCCGCCAGCAGCTCGGCGATGGCCTTGCGCCGGATGTCCTGAATGCCGAGCAGCTGGATGGCGCGCGTGCGGTCGGCTGCGACATGGTCGTACAGATCGTTAAAGTTACTCATATCTTTCCCTTCCCGGGGCACGGACTGCCCCTTGTTTTTCATTGCCGTTATTATAACACACCCTTTGGGAAATGGAAAGTGTCGATTCGCGGCGCCGGTCGGCGGCAGATTGCACAAACATTACCACACGGGGCGGAAAAATTTCTTGCCGCGATTTGCCGGTTTCCCTTTGCAAGCGGCAAAAATGTTGGTATAATGATTTTGTATGAAAACATGGATATTTGCGCCTGTGCGCAGGACGCGGAATTTTTCAAAAAGAGAGGTAGTTACGACATGATTCCACACGGCAAAGAGATCAAGGTGTTCACCGGCTCATCCAACCCCGAACTGGCGGACATGATCTGCAAGAATCTTGGCATCTCCCTGGGCAAGAGCACGGTCACGGCGTTTGCCGACGGCGAGTGCTCCATCTCCATCAACGAGCCCGTCCGCGGCGTGGACGTGTTCATCGTGCAGAGCACCTGCAAGCCGGTCAACGACAGCCTTATGGAGCTGCTGGTCATGATCGACGCGATGAAGCGCGCCTCCGCCGGCCGTATCACCGCCGTCATCCCGTATTTCGGCTATGCCCGTCAGGACCGCAAGGCCAAGGCGCGCGATCCGATCTCGGCCAAGCTCGTGGCGAACCTGCTGACCATCGCCGGTGCTGACCGTGTGCTGACCATGGACCTGCACGCAGCGCAGATCCAGGGCTTCTTTGACATCCCGGTCGACAACCTCTACGGCGCGCCGCTGTTCGCCAGCCACTATCTGCGCCGCTTCGGCTACGGCCGCGAGGACATGGTCGTCGTCTCGCCGGATGTCGGCAGCGTTGCGCGTGCGCGCTCGTTTGCCATGAAGATGGGTCTGGGCCTGGCCATCGTGGACAAGCGCCGCGAGAAGGCCAACTGCTCCGAGGTCATGAACATCATCGGCAACGTCGAGGGCAAGACCTGCCTGCTGCTCGATGACATGGTCGACACGGCCGGCAGCCTGTGCGGCGCGGCCAAGGCCATCGTCGAGGTCGGCGGCGCGAAGGAAGTGTTCGCCTGCGCGTCCCACGGCGTGCTTTCCGGCCCGGCCATCGATCGCATCAACGACAGCGTCATCGATGAGCTGCTCCTGCTCGACACCATTCCGTATCCGAAGGACAAGCCGGCCTGCGACAAGATCCACTACCTGCCGGTCGCGCCGGTGTTCGCCGAGGCCATCAACCGCATCTATGAGGAGATGAGCATCTCCTCGCTGTTCGAGTGATGTTCTTTTCCAATCACGGCGGTGTGCAGTGGCTGGTGGTGTTTCTCGGCAATCCCGGCCTGAAGTACCGCAACACGCGGCACAACGCGGGCTTTCTCGCGGCGGACGCCGTGGAGAGGGACTGCGGCGTGTCCATCGACCGGCTGCGCTTCCATGCGCTCACGGCGCAGACGGAGCTCGGCGGGCAGAAGGTGCTGCTCATGAAGCCGCAGACGTATATGAACAACTCCGGCGAGGCCGTGGCACCGGCGGCGAAGTTTTATAAAGTGCCGCCGGAGCATATTCTGGTCGTGTCGGACGAGATCCACCTGCAGCCGGGCCGCCTGCGCATCCGCACCAAGGGCTCGGCCGGCGGGCACAACGGTCTCAAGAGCATCATCGCCAGTCTCGGCACGGATGTGTTTCCGCGCATCCGTATCGGCGTCGGTGCGCCCCCGCACCCGGACTATGATATGCCCGACTGGGTGCTCGGCACGCTGCACGGCGACGATCAGATCGCCGTGAACGATGCGGCCGCCCGCGCGGCGGAGGCCTGCGCGGTCTACATCCGCGACGGGGCGGATCGCGCCATGAGCCGCTTTAACTGAACACTTGTCAGGGGTTTCCCACGTCCACCGGAACCGCCGCAGCCGACCGTGGGGCATTTGCTGCCCGCCGGCGCGCGGCCGGTCACGGCGCGGGAAGCCCTTTGCTTTTTCTGCAATCTGAGTTGAGAAATAAGGAGGCGCGCATTCCTTGAAAAAACACTGCATTGCCATGCTGCTTGCCGGCGGGCAGGGCTCGCGGCTGTACGCGCTCACGGCGAAGGTCGCCAAGCCCAGCATCCCGTTCGGCGGCAAGTACCGCATCATCGACTTCCCGCTGTCCAACTGCGCCAACTCCGGCATCGACACCGTCGGCGTGCTCACGCAGTACCAGCCGCTGCTGCTCAACCGCTACATCGGCAGCGGTCAGGCGTGGGATCTGGACAGCATCGACGGCGGCGTGTACATCCTGCCCCCGTATCAGAGCGCGGGGGAGCGCGGGTCGTGGTTTTCCGGCACGGCCAACGCCATCTATCAGAACATGGACTTCATCGAGATGTATGATCCCGACTGCGTGCTCATCCTCTCGGGCGACCATGTGTACAAAATGGACTATGACAAGATGCTGCGTGCGCACGAGCAGGCGGGCGCTGCCTGCACGATCTCGGTCATTCAGGTGTCGATGGAGGAGGCCTCGCGCTTCGGCATCATGAACGTCGGGTCCGACGGCTTTATCGACGAGTTCGAGGAAAAGCCCGCCCACCCGAAAAGCGACCTCGCCAGCATGGGCATCTACATCTTTGACTGGAAGGTGCTGCGCAAGTATCTGACCGAGGATGAGGCGGATCCGGACTCCGACAAGGACTTCGGCAAAAATATCATCCCCAAGATGCTCGCCGCCGGGGAAAAGCTCCTGCCGTACCGGTTCGAGGGCTACTGGCGCGACGTCGGCACGATCGTCAGCCTCTGGGACGCGAACATGGACATGCTCTCGCCCACGCTCATCAATCTCTATGACCCGCAGTGGCCCATCCGCGCCAAGAGCCCCATCCGCCCGCCGCACAGCATCGGCCGGCAGGCGGAGGTCGTGCACTCGATCATCACCGAGGGCTGCACGATCGAGGGGCACGTGGAAAACTCCGTGCTCTCGAGCTCCGTCACTGTCGGTGCGGGCGCGCGCGTGCACTACAGCATCCTGCACCCCGGCGTCGTCATTGAGCCGGGTGCCGTGGTGGAGTATGCCATCATCGGCGAGGGAACGGCCGTCGGCGCGGGCGCGCACATCGGTGCGCAGCCCGACGGGACGGACGGCTGGGGCGTCGCCACGGTCGGACCGGACACGGCGGTGCCTGCCGGCGGTACGGTGCCGGCAGGCGCCATGATCTATGACGGAGCGGAGGTGCACGTATGAGTGAAGTTCATGGTATCGTTTACGCGTATCGCAGCTCGGCGCGGCTCGGCGATCTGACGCGCTGGCGCACGAATGCATCCCTGCCGTTTTGCGGGCGCTACCGGCTGATCGACTTTGCGCTCTCGTCGCTCTCGAACGCGGGCGTGCACAGCGTCGGCGTCATCATGCAGCGGGACTATCAGTCCCTGCTCGACCATCTCGGCAGCGGCAAGGCGTGGGATCTGTCGCGCCGCAGCGGGGGTCTGCATCTGCTGCCGCCGTTCGGCGCCAACACCCGCGGCGACTATGCCGGCACGGCGGAGGCGCTCAACGCGGTCATCTCCTATGTGCGCGCCATTCCGGAGCCGGAGATCGTGCTCATGCCGGCGGACGTCGTGTGCAATCTCGACCTCGCCGCCGCCATCGCGCAGCATGAGGCGGGCGGCTGCGGCATCACGGCCATCTGCCGGGACGGGGACGTCACGGGTGAGCACCACCGCTTCCTTACGGATGCGCACGGCCGCGTCACGAAGCTCATCACGAGCGCCGCGCCCGATGCGGGGCTCACCTCCATGGAGGCCTACATCGTCGACAAGGACGTGCTGCTCGCCATGCTCGATCTCTGCGCGCAGGAAAACCGCGCCTTCTTCCACCGCGACGCTCTGTTTCCCTATCTCGCGCGCGGCGGCACGATGGACGTGTTCCTGCACCGGGGCTACGCCGTGCGTGTGGACACGGTCGCGGACTATTTTTCTGCCAGTATGGATATGCTGGAACCGTTGGCGCGCGCCTCGCTCTTCCCGGCTGAACGTCCGGTGCGCACGAAGGAGCGCGCGGATGTCAGCACCTATTACGGCGAGCACGCGCACGTGGAAAACTGCCTCGTTGCCGACGGCTGCTTCATCGAGGGCACGGTCACGGACTGCATCCTGTTTCCCGGCGTGCGTGTCGCGCGCGGCGCGCAGCTGAGCCGCTGCATCGTCATGCAGGACACCCACATCGCCGCCGACGCGATCCTGCGCAACGTCATCGCGGACAAAAATGTCCGCATCGGCCCCGCCGTCACGCTCACCGGCTGTGAGGCGCTGCCGATCGTCATCCCCAAGGGCAGCGAGCTCTGACCCTTCGCACGAACCAAGTAAAGGAAGAATCGTTATATGCCAATGACCAATCAGATTTCCCGCGACGAGCTGCGCAGCGCCATTGCCGACAAGCTCTGCGCACACTTCGGCGTCACGGCCGAGACCGCGACCGACGAGCAGGTCTTTCAGGCCGCGGCCATCGTCATCCGCGAGATCCTCTCGCGCCTGCACACGTTCGACAGCCGCACCGCGCCCGAGCGCGAGGTGCACTACCTGTCGATGGAGTTTCTCATGGGGCGCTCGCTGATGAAGGACGCCTTCAACCTCGGCATCGGCGACGCGCTCACCGGCGCGCTCGAGGATCTTGGCCGCAGCGCCGCCGATATTTTTGAGACCGAGCCGGACGCAGGACTCGGCAACGGCGGCCTTGGCCGCCTTGCCGCATGCTACATGGACAGCCTTGCCACCGAGGGCATCCCCGCCACGGGCTACTCGCTGTGCTACGAGCTGGGCATCTTCCGGCAGCGCATCGTCGACGGCCGTCAGACCGAGGTCGCGGACAACTGGCGCACGGCTGCCTCGAGCTGGCTTGTGCCGTGCCACGAGGACACGGTCGAGGTGCGCTTCGGCGGCCGCGTCGAGCCGCACTGGGACGCCTACGGCCACTACCACGGCGAGCTGCGCGGCTATGAGAGCGTGCTGGCCGTGCCGCGCGATATGCTCATCGCCCCGTATGGCGACGGGCGCGTCAACACCCTCCGCCTCTGGGAGGCGCACAGTCCGAACGACCTGGACATGTACCTCTTCGCCGCCGGCAGCTATGTCCAGAGTCTGGAGCAGCGCACGATGGCCGAGGTCATCACGAAGGTGCTCTACCCGGCGGATGACCACATCGAGGGCAAGACCCTGCGCATCCGCCAGCAGTATTTCTTCGTCTCGGCGACGGCGCAGAGCATCCTGCGCGCCCACCGCGCGCGCTACGGCACGGTGCGCAACTTTGCCGAGCACCACGTCATCCAGATCAATGATACGCACCCGACGCTCATCATCCCCGAGCTCATGCGCCTGCTGCTCGATGAGGACGGCCTCGGCTGGGACGAGGCATGGGCGATCGTCACCGCCTGCGTCAATTATACCAACCACACTGTCATGTCCGAGGCGCTCGAGATGTGGCCGCAGGGCCTCATCCAGAGCCAGCTGCCGCGCGTGTGGGAGATCATCTGTGAGATCAACCGCCGCTGGTGCGACGACCTGCGCGCCCGCTTCGGCGACGATGCGCGCGTGGGGCGAAACCTCATCATTGCCGACGGCAGCGTGCACATGGCCAACCTCTGCCTCGCCGCGTGCAAGACCATTAACGGCGTCTCCGCCCTGCACGGTGAGATCCTGCGCCGCGACCTCTTCCGCGATATCTGCGCGCTCGATCCGAGCCGCTTTACCTATGTCACAAACGGCATTGACCACCGCCGGTGGCTTGCCCAGTGCAATCCCGGCCTGCACGCGCTCGTGTGCGATGTGCTCGGCAGTGATCGCTATCTCCTGCACCCGGAGGAGCTCGCGGGTCTGGAGCGCGCGGTGGACGATCCCGCCGTGCTCGCCCGGCTCGAGGAGATCAAGGCGCTCAACAAGCAGCGGCTGGCCGCGTGGGTGTTCCGCACGGACGGCTTCTCGCTCAACAGCGACGCGATCCTTGACGTGCAGGTCAAGCGCCTGCACGAGTATAAGCGCCAGCTTCTGTGCGCGATGCATATCACGCAGCTGCAGCTCATGCTGCACGACGATCCGGACCGGCCGTTCCAGCCGCGCACGTTCCTGTTTGCGGCCAAGGCCGCACCCGGCTATGCGACGGCCAAGCGCATCATCCAGCTGCTGTGCTCGCTCGCGGCCGATGTGAACAGCGACCCCGTCTGCCGCGGCAGGCTGCAGGTGTACTTCCTGCCGAACTACCGCGTCTCTGCCGCCGAGATGCTCATGCCCGCCGCGCAGGTGTCCGAGCAGATCTCGACCGCCGGCAAGGAGGCCAGCGGCACCGGCAACATGAAGCTCATGATGAACGGTGCCGTCACGATCGGCACGCTCGACGGCGCGAACGTCGAGATGTTCGAGCAGCTCGGCGCGGACAACATGTTCCTCTTCGGTCTGCGCGCCGACGAGGCCGAGGCCCTGCGCGCCGCGGGCTACGACCCGCAGACCTATGTCCGCCGCAGCCCGTGGCTTGGGCGCGTGCTCGAGCGTATGAGCCGCGGCTATGCCGACGGCGAGAGCTATGCAGATCTTGTCGGCAGCCTGCTCTACGGCGGTGACCCGTACCTGCTGCTCGCGGACTTTGACGACTATGCCGCCACGCATGAGCGGCTGTATGCGGCGATCGCCGACCCTGCCGCGCGCGCGCGGCTCTCGCTCGTAAATATTGCCCGCAGCGGCATCTTCGCTGCCGACCGCGCCGTGCGCGAATACGCCGAGCGCATCTGGGAGGTGCAGGTATGAACCCTTATGTCTGTGTTGTCGGCGCAGTCAATCTCGACATCTGCGGCCGTCCGTCGCGCAAGCTCATCTTCCGCGACTCCAATCCCGGCACGGTCACGCTCACGCCCGGCGGTGTCGGGCGCAACATCGCGCACGACCTGCGTCTGCTCGGCGTGGAGGTGAAGTTCCTCACCGCCTTCGGCGGCGACTCGCACGCCCAGCTCCTGCGCAACGACTGCGTGGAGCTCGGCATGGACCTTGGCTGCGCGCTCGACATGCCCGGCGGGCGCACGTCGACGTACCTGTACATTACGGATGAGCGCGGCGAGATGCAGCTCGGCCTGTCCGACACGGACATCTCCGCCGCCATCACGCCGGACTATCTGAGCCGCCATCTGGACGAGCTCAACGGTGCGGCCGCCGTCGCCATCGACGGCAACCTGACGAGCGAGACGATCGCGTGGCTGGGTGCGCACTGCACGGCGCCGCTTTTTGCAGACCCCGTCTCCGTCACGAAGGCGGAGCGGATGCGCCCCGCACTCGGCGCACTGCACACGTTCAAGCCCAACCTCACCGAGGGGCAGAACCTCACGGGTGAGTCCTCACCTGAGGGCGTGGTCGCGGCGCTGCTGGCGCAGGGTGTGCAGCGCGTGTTCCTGAGCATGGGGGGCGACGGCATCCTCGCCGCAACGCGTGACGAAACGGTGCACCTGCCGTGCCTGCCCACCTGCATGGTCAACACGACCGGCGGGGGAGACGCGGTCATGGCGGCGCTCGTCTGGGCATATCTTGAGGGGCTCGACCTGCGTGAGACCACGGCGGCCGCGCTGCGCGCCGGAAAGGCCACGGTCGAATACCCCGGCACGAACAATCCCGACCTCGGCGTGCTCGTCCACGGCTGAGGCAGATCAAAACAGAAAAAACAGCAGACTTCCGGCACCGGAAGCCTGCTGTTTTCTTATATCCATATCGCGATGCGGTAAACGACTGCCGCGGTGCACCATGCCGCCGCGCAATATCCCGCCGCCGCTGCAAGCGCAGCGGGTCTGCTGCCGAGCTCCTGACGCATGGCCGCCTGCGCCGCCACGCACGGCGCATACAGCGCCGTGAACACGAGAAAGCTTGCGGCGGCCTCGGGGGAGAACACCTGCGGCAGCGCTGCCGTCAGCTCGCCCCCGAGCAGTACGCCGAGCGTGGACAGCACCGTTTCCTTGGCCAGCAGCCCGGTCACGAGCGCGGTCGCGGCGCGCCAGTCGCCGAAGCCGAGCGGCTGAAACACCGGCGCGATCACCCGCCCGGCCGCGGCCAGCAGGCTCTCGTCGGCATTTGCGGCTACGCGCCACGCCGGGGTGAACGTGCGCAGCACCCACACGCCAATGCTCGCCGCGAGGATGACCGTGAACGCCCGCGCGAGAAATTCCCGCGTTCGCTGCCGCATCCGCCGCAGCACGCTGTGTGCGTCCGGCCAGCGGTAGTCCGGCAGCTCCATGACAAAGGGCGCTGCTTCCTGCCGTCCCATGCAGCCGAGCAGCTTGGCTGCCCCCACCGCCGTCCCGATGCCGAGCGCGTACAGCGCCAGAAACACCAAGGCGCTGCGCTGCGGGAAAAACGCGGCGGCAAAGGCCGCGTACACCGGTGCCTTCGCGCTGCAGCTCATCCACGGCGTGAGCAGGATCGTCAGCACCCGGTCACGCCGCGCGGGCAGCGTGCGCGCGGCGAGCACCGCCGGCACGCTGCATCCGAAGCCCAGCAGCAGCGGCACGGCGCTCTGCCCGCTCAGCCCCAAGCGCCGCAGCGGGCAGTCCGTCACGAAGGCCACACGCGCAAGATAGCCCGTGTCCTCCAGCAGGGAGAGAAAGAAAAACAGCACCAGGATCACCGGCAGAAACGCCACCACGCTCCCAACGCCCGCAAACACGCCCTCGCGCACCAGCGCGCGCAGCAGCGGCCTTGCATCCAGCGCCAAAAGCGCACCATCCGCCGCGTCTGCGAGCCATGCGATGACGCGCGCGAGCATTTGGCTCAGACACGGGCCGACGATGTGAAACGTCAGGTAGAACACGCTGCCGAGCAGTACCGCCATCGCGGGGTAGGCCGTATACCGCCCCGTGAGCACGTGGTCGATACGCGCGCTGCGCCGGTGCCCGGGCAGCGTCTGCGGCAGGGTGAAAAACCGCGTCAGCCTGTCCACCTGCGCAAAGCGTGCCGTTGGCAGTGCCTCACCGCGCGTGAGCCCGGTCTCACGCACCATGCGCGCGGCGGCTTGCCGTGCCGCCTCCGGTGCGTGATCGCCGTGTGCACTGTCGAGCCACTGCGTCGCCGCAAACACAGGCGGCAGACCCGCCCTGCGCGCCTCGTCTGCAAGCACCCGGGCGAGCGTGCGCACGCAGCCCTGCACCGCGCCCGGAGCCAGCGCGCGCCACGGGTCGGGCGGCGTACCCTGCGCTGCGCGCACGGCTGTGTCCAGTAGTGTGTCCAGTCCCTCGCCCAGCGCCGCGCTCACCGGCACGACCGGGATGCCCAGCGCCTGCGCCAGCCCCGCCGTGTCCACCGCGCCGCCGCCGGCACGCAGCGCGTCCATCACGTTCAGCGCCAGCACGACCGGCACGCCCAGCTCCAGCAGCTGCAGCGTCAGATACAGGCTGCGTGCCGGGCACGTTGCGTCCGCGACGCTGATGATCGCGTCCGCCTCGCCGCCGAGCAGATACGCGCGCGTGACGCGCTCTTCATCCGAGAAGGGGCGCAGTGCATACACACCCGGCAGGTCGACGAACGTTACGTCCGGCCGCGCGCGGCATACGCCGGTGCTGCGCGTGACGGTCACGCCCGGGAAGTTGCCCGTACGCGCATTCGCCCCCGTAAGCGCGTTAAAGAGCGTCGTTTTGCCGCAGTTGGGATTGCCCGCGAGCGCGAGGATCATGGCCGTGCCTCCTTTTTTCGGATAGCACAGCCTATGCGCAGACAAAAAGCGGTAGACTTGTACACGTGTGGGATGGTAAAATAAAGCTGCGGCAAATGAAAACGCCGCCCGTGATTGGGCGGCGTGATTCGGTTTTCGCTTTAACGGAACGTGGCGGCGCAGTCGCAGATGTGCACGTCGACGCCCTTGCCGGCGGCGAAATCATTGAGCTTCTGCATGAGCTTCTCACGGTTGGCGTTGACGATCTTCGTAGCCAGACGCTGCTTCTGATCCTGCGACATGGTGCGCAGAATGCCCTTGACGATGCGTGACGAGGCCTCGGGCGTGTTGCACGCGAGCTTGAGCACGGGGTTGATATTGCCGCTCTGGCTCAGCGCCTCGAGCACGAGCGGGAGCTGGGAATCGAGCTTATCGGTGTAGTCCAGACTCTCGATCCGGAAGGTAACTTCGATCATGTTGAAAAACTCCTTTGATACATTTCGTGAATGGGCAGCATTATAGCAGAAACTTTTTGCAATTTCCACCGTTGCGGCACAAAAAAGCTGACAACATTTCCACAATCACACGCAGGAGGCGACCCGGATGTACGATAACGATCACTTGGACGAGCAATGGCTGCGGCAAACGCCGCTGCCGCGCCGCCGCGGTGCGGGCTGCGGGCTGACGCTGCTGCTGGTGCTGCTGCTTGTGCTGGCGGGCGCGGTGTTTTATCCGCGCATCCGCGCGCGGCTCACGCCGGTGCAGATGGTGCAGATCCAGCGCGAGTCATCCGTCCTGCCGGACACTGCGCCGAACTGCAGCGCGAACCCGCGCGTCGCCGCCGTGCTGCACACAGCGATGCGCGAGCAGACGGATGCGGTCGTCTACGGCTGCGACGCCGACACGCTTACCGCCTGTCTGGGCGAGCTGCTCGACGATCCGGAGCTCTGGGTGCGCTCGTACCGCTACACGGTGTACGGCGGGGTGAATGCGCACATCACCGTCACGTTCGACTGGGTCTATCCGGATGACGGCCCGGCGCGCCGCGCGCAGCTTGCGCAGACGGCGGACGGGCTGCTTGCCGCCGCCCCGGCGGAGGACTACGAGCGCGCGCTGTATCTCTACGACTGGCTGCTCACGCACGTTACCTACACCGGGCGGGAGACGTATGACCAGACGGCCTATGCCGCCGTCTGCGAGGGACAGGCCGTCTGCGGCGGCATTGCCGATGCGTATGTCTATCTGCTCGAGCGCGGCGGTATTCCGGCGCGCGCCGTCACGGGCACGTCCGTGTCCTCGAGCGGCGCGAGCGAGCGCCACGCGTGGGTCGCGGCCGAGCTCAACGGCGCGGTCTACTACTTTGACCCCACGTGGGATCTGCAGGACGACGAGAGCGAGGCGGCGCTGCCGGACTATCTCAGCCACACGTGGTTCGCGCTCACGGCGGCGCGCATGGCCGTGCGCCACACGCCGGACGCGACCGGGCTCTGGCCGGACAGCCGCGCGAATGCCGACAACTACTATGTCCGCAGCGGCTATACGGCGGCGGAGGCGACCGTTGCCGCGGCGGCTGCCGCCGTGCGCAGCCAGTGGGAGGATGGGCGCGCCGTGCTGGAATTCCGCTGCGAGTCGCCGGAGGTCTATGATGAGATGCGCGCGCTGCTCTTTGACCGCGACCGCCTGTGGGATGTTTACCGTGCACTCGGAAGCCGCGTTGCCTCGTCCGGTTACCAGTGTGTGGACGATCAGCAGATCATCCGCCTGATTCCAACGCGATAGGGTAAAAAACAGCGCCGCAGCCGGGCAGGCTGCGGCGCTTTGCGTCTATTGTTATTTGCTCTCCTTGTCGGCGTTCATGCTCAGGTAGGCGTTGATGAAGCCGTCGATGTCGCCGTCCATGACGGCCTGAATGTTGCCGTTTTCAAAGCCGGTGCGGTGGTCCTTGGCCAGCGTGTACGGCATGAACACGTAGGAGCGGATCTGGCTGCCCCACTCGATCTTGAGCTGGACGCCTTTGATATCGGAGATCTTCTCCAGGTGCTCACGCTCCTTGATCTCGGCCAGACGCGCACGGAGCATATTCTTGCAGTTTTCGAGGTTCTGGAAGTGGCTGCGCTCGACCTGACTGGACACGACGATGCCGGTCGGGATGTGCGTCAGACGCACGGCGGACGAGGTCTTGTTGACCTTCTGACCGCCCGCGCCGGACGAGCGGTACACGTCCATCTTGATGTCCTCGTCGCGCAGCTCGATCTCGCTGTCCTCGGTGATCTCGGGCATGACCTCCACGGCGGCGAACGACGTGTGGCGGCGGCCGGAGGCGTCAAACGGGCTGATGCGCACGAGACGGTGGATGCCGTTTTCGCTCTTGAGGAAGCCGTAGGCGTTCTCGCCCTCGATCATGATGGTCGCGCTCTTGATGCCGGCCTCATCGCCGTCGAGATAGTCCATGAGCTTGACGGTGTAGCCGTGGCGCTCGGCCCACATATTGTACATACGGTAGAGCATGCTCGTCCAGTCCTGCGCCTCGGTGCCGCCTGCGCCGGCGTGGAAGGTGAGGATGGCATTGTTCGCGTCATACTCGCCGGTCAGCAGCGTCTCGAGCCGCATGGATTCGAGCGTCTCCTCAAAGGACTGGAACTCGCTCTCAAGGTCGGGCAGCATCGAGTCGTCGTCCTCCTCGACGGCCATCTCGCACATGGTCAGCATATCCTCCCATGCGCCGGTGAGCTTGGCGTAGCGCTCGAGCTTGTGCTTGAGCGTCTTGATGCGCTTTTGCACGCGCTGGCTGTTTTCGGTGTCGTTCCAGAAACCGTCCTGCGCGCTCTCCTCCTCGAGCTTTTCGACCTCGTTGCGCGCCTCGTCGAGATGCAGCGCGCCGCCCAGATCGTCCAGCGCCGGACGGAGGTTGTTGAGTTTGTTCTTGTATTCCTCAAATGCAATGGATGCCATAGGTTGAATCCTGCCTTTTTTCAGTCTAACTTACTTATTATAATCAAAAAACACGCGCTTGTAAAGAAAAACCGCGTTCATTCCGCCTCGGCTTTCGGCTGGATGGACTCGTCGTTGACGATCCAGTTTTGCACGTCGATGATCTCGATGCCGTCGTCGCCGATGCGGTTGACAACGCGCGTGATGCCGGAGTTGATGATCATGCGCCGGCACATGGCGCACGAGGTCGTGTCGTGCAGAAGCTCGCCGTCGGCGGCGCTGCGCCCGACGAGGTAGAGCGTGCCGCCGATCATGTCGCGCCGCGCGGCGGAGATGATGGCGTTGGCCTCAGCGTGTACGCTGCGGCAGAGCTCATAGCGCTGACCGCTCGGGATGTTGAGCTGCTCGCGGTTGCAGTAGCCGAGCTGCGAGCAGTTGACGCGGCCGCGCGGCGCGCCGTTGTAGCCGGTGGAGAGGATCTCGTCGTTCTTGACGATGATCGCGCCGTATTTGCGCCGCAGGCAGGTCGAGCGGTCGAGCACCGCGTCGGCAATGTTGAGATAGTATTTGTCCTTGCTCATGCGCTGATCCATGTTGGACGCGCCTCCTTCGCATAATTTCCTAACATATATCATATCGGAAATGCTCCGCCGCGTCAAGAGCTGCACTGGTATTCTGTGCGCGTGTGTGCTATACTGACCGGCGGGTGACGCTTATGAAAGAAAACTATCAAAAACAGCTTGACGCGCTCCTTTCCGCCCTCCCGCCGGAGGAAAAGCCGCGCCTGCTGCTGCAAAGCTGCTGCGGTCCGTGCAGCAGCTACGTGCTGGAATATCTCACGCGGTATTTTCGCATGACCGTGCTGTACTACAATCCGAACATCCAGCCGCGCGCGGAATACGACCGCCGCCTCTACTGGCAGCAGGAGCTCATTCGCTGCCTCCCGACGCCGGAGCCGGTGGCGCTGCTCGCGTGCGATTATGACGGGCAGCGCTACATCGATGCCGTCCGCGGCCTCGAACGTGAGCCGGAGGGCGGCGCGCGCTGCACGGTGTGCTTCCGTCTGCGTCTCGAGGAGACGGCGCGGCAGGCACGAGCGCACGGGTTCGACTATTTCGGCACGACGCTCACCGTCTCGCCGCACAAGGACGCGCAGCGCCTCAACACCATCGGCGCCGAGCTTGCGCAGCAATACGGCGTGCGCTGGCTGCCGTCGGACTTCAAAAAGCGCGAGGGCTACAAGCGCAGCATTGAGCTGTCCCGCCAATATGGGCTCTACCGGCAGGAATATTGCGGCTGCCTGTACAGCAAACCGGTTGACAACGGCCGGACGGAGGAGTAAAATAACCGCCGTCACAATTTCAACAGGCGCAGGTGCCATACCCCTGCGCGCACAATGTGTGCAACGAAAAAAATGGGAGGAATTGAATCATGCACATCACCACGAGAAAACTGGCCGCCGCGGCGGTCACGGGAGCGGCCTATGCGGCCCTGACGATGCTTTTGGCGCCGATCAGCTACGGAGCGATCCAGTGCCGGGTCTCGGAGGTGCTGTGCATTTTGCCGTTTTTCATCCCCTGCACGGCATGGGGGCTGTTCGCCGGCTGCGCGATCGCAAATCTGCTGAGCGCGGCGGGCATTTTTGACGTTGTCTTCGGCTCGCTGGCGACGCTGCTGGCGGCGCTGTGCACGGCGTGGCTCGGCCGCGGGCGCGGCGCGCAGTCGTGGCTGCGATGCGTCCTTGCGGCGCTCATGCCGGTCGTGTTCAATTTTGTGTTTGTTGGCGCGGTGCTCACGTGGTCGCTCACGGACGCCGCGTTCCCGCACCTGAATGCATCGTTCTGGCTCTTCGGCGGTCAGGTCGCGCTCGGCGAGGTCGCCGTGCTCGGCATTCTGGGCCTGCCGCTCATGCGCCTGCTGCCGCGCAACCCGAAGTTCCGGGAGATCATTTGCAGCTATCAAAAGGAGTGACGGAGCATGACCCGCTCAAGCGGTATCCTGCTGCCGGTGTCGGCCCTGCCGGGGCCGTGCGGCATCGGCGATCTGGGCACAGCCGCCCGGGAATTTATCGATTTTCTCGCTGCCGCCGGGCAGCGCTACTGGCAGATCCTGCCCCTCAACCCGCCGGACAGCGCGCACTCGCCGTATCTGTCGGCGTCGACCTTTGCCGGCAGCACCGATCTGCTGTCGCCCGAGCCGTTCATGGCGCGCGGCGCGCTCACGCTCGACGAGGTGCGCTCTGTCGACTGGGGCGGCGATCCGATGCGCGTGGACTACGGCCGCGTGCACGCGGGCAAGACTGCGCTCTGGGCCGCGGCATTTGCGCGCGAACAGGCTGCCGTCACGCCCGCGCTGCGCGCCGTGCTCGCAGCGGAGCCGTGGCTCATGGATTACTGCCTGTATATGGCCATCAAGGAGGCGCAGGGCGGTGCGCCGTGGTATGCCTGGCCGTCCGCGCTGCGCGACCGTGACCCCGCCGCGCTCGCTGAGGCGGCCGCGCAGCTCGACGCGCGCGTGCTGCTGCACGCATATCTGCAGACGGAGTTTTCCCGCCAGTGGGACGCAGTGCGCGCCTATGCGCACGCGCACGGTGTGCGCATCATCGGCGACCTGCCCATGTACGTTGCCGCCGACAGCGCGGACGTCTGGGCGAAGCCGGGGCAGTTCTGCCTTGACCCGGACGGACAGCCGAGCGCCGTTGCCGGTGTCCCGCCGGACTATTTCTGCGCCGACGGTCAGCTCTGGGGCAACCCGCTCTATGCGTGGGACGTCATGAAGGCGGACGGGTTCCGGTGGTGGAAGGATCGCGTTCGCGGCGCAGCAAAGCGGTATGATGTGGTGCGCATTGACCATTTTCGCGCCATTTCGAGTTATTGGGTGGTGCCGAGGGGCGAGCTGACCGCGCGCGGCGGCCACTGGGCGCCAGGCCCCGGGCCCGCGCTTCTGCAGGCGCTGCATGCGGCGGCGCCCGAGCTCGAGCTGATCGCGGAGGATCTCGGCGTGATCGACGACGACGTGCGCCGGCTCGTCGCGCGCTCCGGCTGCCCGGGTATGCGCGTGCTGCTCTTCGGCTTCGACCCCGGCGGCACGTCCGAGCACCGGCCGGATCGTGTGCGCGCGCACAGCGTCTGCTATGTCGGCACGCACGACAATGAGCCCGCCGCTGCATGGGCGGCACTCGGCGGCGCGGACGCCGACTACGCCATGCGCTGCCTCGGCGTGTACGATGTGGCGCGTCTGCCCGAGGCGCTGCTGCGCGCCGGTATGGGCTCGCGCGCGGAGCTGTTTGTCGCGCAGATGCAGGACGTGCTCGGTCTCGGCGCGGAGAGCCGCATGAACACCCCCGGCACGGCCGGCGGCAACTGGGTCTGGCGGCTGCTGCCCGGTCAGGCGGACGCACAGACGGCTGCACGCCTGCTTGCGCGCACACAGGCGGCCTGCCGCGCCTGACGGAAAAATGAAGCAGCGGACACCGTTTTTTTCGGTGTCCGCTGCTTTTTTCCGGTCGTCAGACGATGACGGCGCGTACCTGCTCGATGAGCGTGGTGTAAAACAGCGCATAGCCTGCCTCGGACAGGTGGATGCCGTCCTCGGCATTGCTCGCGCGCGGATCGACCCCGTCGAGAAAACGATCGCGCGGGTCCACGCACGGCACGTCCAGCTCGGCGGCGATGGTGCACACGAGACCGGAATAGCGCTCCTGCGTGCGGTAGATGCGCCGCACGTCGCCCAGCCACTGCATGACGCCGGCGGCGCTCGCGCCGTTGTGGTCGATGCAGGCGAGATATTTCACCTCGTCGATGGGCGGCAGGGTCGTGAAGATGGGGCGCACGCCCGCCTCGCGCAGCATCTGTACGATGGACGTGAGGTTCGCGCGAAATTCGTCCGCCAGCACCACAGGGTCATGGTGCTGCTCGGGGTGGGCGGCCACGTTTGCCCAGTCATAGTTGCAGTCATTGCCGCCGTATTCGATCAGCGCCCAGTCATAGCGGTGGCCGCGCGCGAGGTCGCGCTGCACGAGCGTGACGCCCTTGCGCGAGGTCGCGCCGAAGACGGATTTGTTCGTCACCTCGGCGTCTACACCGACAAGCGGAGCCTCAAACAGATCGGTGTGAAAATGATACCGGAGCTGCTCGTCCGGCAGTGTGCCCTTCATCAGTGAGTCGCCGTATACGGCGATGCGCAGCTTTTGTTCCATTGTGAGGTCCTCCTGCAGATGGTGTTTTCACTATGATACCGACAGACACTTAAAAATCCATTAGAAAAGTGTAAAGAAAGCGAAAACGCGGCGGATGCCGCGTTTTCGCTTTCATTCGATCGGTTATTTCCACAGTGCGGGGGGATACGTTCCGTCGGTGTGCAGGGCGCGCAGCGCCGCAACGACGCCGGGCTTATCCTCCTGATATGTCAGGCCGAACCAGTGCTCGTCCGTCTGCAGTACGCGCGTGCGCACGCGGCTTTGCGCCGTGAGTGCGTCCATCATCACGGGCAGCAGACACTCGCGCTTTTCATCACCGGGCGTGAGCGTGTGCACAAAGTCGTCAAAATACTGCGCCATCACGTCCAGCATCGCCGGGTGATAGCCCCACAGGTTCATGCTCACGAGTGCTTCGGGGTCGAGCACGATGCCCTCGCCCTCACCGGACATGTCGCGGATCAGACCGTCGGGACAGAGCCGGATCTTGTACGTCTCCTGCACCTTGCGCAGCAGGCCGTCCTGCGTCGCGCACACGCCGCGCGTGACCGTGCCGAAGGGGCTGACGGTGTTTTTCAGCCGATAGCCGACCATGGCGGCATCCTGCGCGCCGCCCAGCTCCGGCAGCGCGGCGGCGATGGCGTCGAGCGCGCCGCGGCCATAAAAATCATCGGCGTTGATGACGGCAAAGGGCGTCCGGATCACATCGCGCGCGCACAGCACGGCGTGCACCGTGCCGAGCGGCTTCTTGCGCTGCGCCAGCTCCGGGCGCGCCGCGGTGAAGCGGTCGGGCGTCTGGAATGCGTAGTCGATCCGGATGCCGGTGCGCTGCTCGATGCGGTCGCCGAAGAGCGCGCGCACATCCTCCAGCATCGATGGCTTGATGATGAGCACGATGCGGTCGAAGCCGGCGCGCAGCGCGTCATAGATCGCGTACTCCATGAGGATCTCGCCGTCGGGGCCGAGACGCTCGATCTGCTTGACGCCGCCATAGCGCGAGCCGAGGCCGGCCGCCATTACTACCAGGGTCATATCCATATGCGGTGAACCTTTCTGTCTGTTATAAAGATCGTAACATACAACATAGCACAAATGAAGTGAAACTGTCAATCTTTGTGTACTGTCAAAATGCACCGCTGGAAGGGCAAACCATTGCAAAAACAGGATAAGTGCGGTAAAATCGCTTCGACCTGTGAGACCTGAAGGATCTTCGGTGTGACATTTTCCGAAAAGGAGGACGGGCGCGCATGCGGCGCGTCCGAGAGATGATGAAGCGAATCTTGTCTTTTTTTCTGACCGTGGCTTTGTCGGCGGCGCTGCTGGCACCGGCTGCGTCGGCGGCGAATGAGGCTGCGGCGAGCAAGGATACCGACTGGCTGTACATCACGATCGACCCCGGTCACGGCGGCGACGGCGCGGGCGGATATGACCCCGGTGCGATCAACAGCACCTACGGCTATCAGGAGGCGGACCGTGTGCTCAGGATCGGCCTCTATCTCAAGCAGGAGCTCGAGACCTACCGCCATGTCCATGTGGACATGACGCGCGAGGACGCCAAGGGCACGAGCGCCACGGCACCGCTGAGCAAGGTGCAGGGACGTGTGGATTTCGCGCAGCAGAAGGGCTCGGACCTGCTCGTGAGCCTGCACCTGAACGGTGCCGCCACGCAGTCTGCGCACGGCGCGCTGATCCTTGCGAGCAACGGCAACTATGACCCTGCGTGCGCGAGCGTCGTCGACGGTGTCGGCACGAATATCCTCACGCAGCTCGGCAAGCTCGGTCTCGACACGAGCCGCGGCCTTGTCAAGGAGAGCTCACACGACGGCACGACCTATCCCAACGGCAAGCTCGCCGATTATTACGGCATCGTCCGCTACGGTCAGCTTGCGCACATTCCGTCACTGATCATTGAGCACTGCTTCATCAGCAGCGACAGCGACAGCGCGCAGTTCCTCTCGAGCGACGCGAAGCTGCAGGCGATGGCGCAGGCGGATGCACGCGGCATCGCGGCATATTACGGCCTTGAGAAGAAAACGGAGGGCGAGACCGACCCCGAGCCGGCCTTCCGCGATTGCCGCAAGCACTGGGCGCGGGAATACGTTGACGCCGCCGCAGCCGCCGGCTGGGTGGCCGGCGTCGGCAATGGGCTCTTCGCCCCGGATGACGCACTCACGCGCGGTATGTTCGTGACCATGCTGGCGAGGCTTGCCGGCGTGAACCAGGCGGACTATCCCGACAGCCGGTTTGCGGACGTCGAGGCGAGCGCGTGGTATGCGCCCAGCGTATCCTGGGCAGCGTCGGAAGGGATCGTCTCCGGCGTGGGCGACGGGAAGTTTGAACCGAACCGCAACATCACCCGTCAGGAGATGGCGGTGATCATGGCGGGCTACCTCGCATGGAAGGGCATCGACACGACGCCGGGCACCGAGGCCTCCGCCTACAACATTGCAGACCTGGACGACATTGCCCCGTGGGCGCTCAAGAGCGTCTGCTTCTGCTATGAGAAGAAGCTGCTGACCGGCCGCGGCACGAGCTTTGCGCCGCTGGCCAACGCCACGCGCGCCGAGGCGTGCGTCGTGCTGTGCGGGCTCCATGACTTTCTTACCGCGTCCGGCGGTTGACTTCCTGCGCCATTGGCGTATAATAAAACCAACATATCGTTGAAACGGAGGAAACCCCAACTATGAGCGACCATCACAACGAAACCCCTGAAAATTGCACCCACGACTGCTCGACCTGCGGCGAAAACTGCGAGCACGCGGCCGAATCCCTGCAGCAGGCGCTGCGTCCGGGCGCCCGTGTTGACAAGGTCATCGCGGTCGTCTCCGGCAAGGGCGGCGTCGGCAAGAGCCTCGTGACGAGCCTGCTCGCCTGCGAGATGCAGCGCCGCGGCCATCAGGCTGCCGTGCTCGATGCCGATATTACCGGCCCCTCGATCCCGCAGGCCTTCGGCGTCCACGGCAGCGCCATGGGCGGCGAGGATTTCCTGTATGCCAACCGCACCCGCACCGGCATCGAGATCATGTCCATCAACCTCCTGCTCCCGAACGAGACCGACCCCGTCGTCTGGCGCGGCCCGGTCATCGCGGGCGCCGTGACCCAGTTCTGGACCGATGTCCAGTGGGAGAATGTGAACTATATGTTCGTCGACATGCCTCCCGGAACGGGTGACGTGCCGCTGACGGTGTTCCAGTCCCTGCCTGTGGCGGGTGTGGTCGTCGTCACGTCTCCGCAGGAGCTTGTCGGCATGATCGTCGACAAGGCCGTCAACATGGCCGACATGATGCACGTGCCCGTGCTCGGCATCGTTGAGAACATGGCCTACTACACCTGCCCGGACTGCGGCAAGCAGCATGCCATCTTCGGTGAGAGCCACATCGAGGCCATTGCCGCCAAGCACGGCATCCCCAACACGGCAAAGCTGCCCATCGACCCCGCCATCGCGGCGGCGTGCGATGCCGGCCGCATCGAGGACGTGCAGGGCGATTGGCTCAGCAGCCTCGCCGACGCCATCGAGGGCAAGTAATTGTCTGCATAACAAAAACCGCTCTGCATTTTGCAGGGCGGTTTTTCCGCGCAGCTCCAAAGCCTCGCAGAGTTTCGCCGCCGGCGCGGCGAAAGAAAGTCCGATCATTTTCTCCGGCGACATGCGCGGCGGAGAAAATACTTCTCGGCCTGCAAACGTGCGCGCCGTTCGGCTTGGGCGGACGGCGCGTGCGCTGCAGTCAGGCCGCAAACCCCCTTTTGTCAAAAAGTATTACTTTTTGACAGCCTCAAAAGTCCGCCTGACCAACTGTCAGGCGGACTTGTTTTTCACGTTATGAGCGGCTCAGGTTTCCGAGATAGCCGAGGATGTTGTCGTTGATATCACCGGTGAGCGCACGGTTGTAGTTGCAGATGAACGTGCCGGCGATGAGGATCATCATCGCCTCAGCCTCATGCATACCGGCTTCCTGACCGTAGATGCGGACGAGGCACTGCTCCATAAGTGTGCGCCACGCGTGAAACTCCTCCTGCACGAGCTGCCCGATCTCCGGGTCATAGCGCGCGAGGACGTAGGTCTGGGTCGTGGCGCTCGGGCGCTGCTCATGCGACGGGGCATTGGCCACGTAGTCCATGAAGGCGTTCATGTACGCGAGGTTGGAGGCATAGTCTGCGCGGTCGTGTTCAGCAAACCACTGGCTGCACTTTTCGCTCATATATTCGCGCGTGTAGCGCACATAGGCGAGAACAAGGTCGTTTTTGCTCTCAAAATAGTTGAGCAGCTTGGCGTGGCTCATGCCCGCCTCGGCTGCAATGTCGCGTAGGGACACGCTCAGCATGGGCTTGCGCTCGATGCAGCGCTCAAACGCCATGAGGATGTCTGTGCGGATCTGCTCACGGTCGACAATGATCGGCATACGCTTCGCCTCCGGGTACTTGGATGCACCGATTATACAGCGTTTCGGGACATCCGTCAAATCGCGGCGCAGCACATGAAAAACCGCACAGGATCCACTCCTGTGCGGTTTTGTGATGCGGGTTCAGTCGAGCTTCAGATCGCCCTCGCGGATCCAGCCGAGACGGCGGCACAGCAGGCCGATCGCCCAGCAGATCACGGCCGGCAGCACGATGCAGACCAGCAGCAGACCGATCCAGTCCATCGCGCCGGGCTGAATGGCCACGGCGCCGTTGGCGATGGCCGCCTCACTCGGAGCGACCCAGCCGGTCCACACGCCGATCGGGCCGCACAGACCGCACGTGCCCATGCCGGAGTTGACGGCGGCGCCGTTCATCTGGAGCTTGAAGATGCACGTTGCGATCGGTCCCGTGATGGCGGACGTCACGATGGCGGGGATCCAGATCTTCGGGTTGCGCACGATGTTGCCCATCTGCAGCATGCTCGTGCCGAGACCCTGGCTGACCAGACCGCCCCAGCCGTTTTCGCGGAAGCTCAGCACGGCGAAGCCCACCATGTTCGCGCAGCAGCCGGCCACGGCCGCGCCGCCCGCAAGCCCCGTGAGCGAGAGCGCCGCGCAGATGGCCGCCGACGAGATCGGCAGCGTGAGCGCGATGCCCACGATGACCGACACGACGATGCCCATGACGAACGGCTGCTGCTCGGTCGCCCACATGATGATGTTGCCGACCCAGCTTGCGCCCTTGCCGATGGGCGCGGCGACGAGCATGGCGAGCCCGATGCCGACGAGGATCGTGACGATGGGGGTCACGAGAATGTCCACCTTCGTCTCCTTGCTGACAGCCTTGCCGAACTCGGCCGCGATGACCGCCGTCACAAGCACGGCCAGCGGACCGCCGGCGCCGCCCATGGCGTTTGTCGCAAAGCCGACCGGAACGAGAGAGAAGAGCACCATCGCCGGCGCATGCAGCGCGTGGCCGATGGCGACCGCCATCGCCGGACCGACCATCAGCGACGCGCAGCCGCCGATCGTGTAGCCGACCGCAGCCTCACCCTTGCCGAGGGTGAAGATGATGGCGTTGAGAAAACCGATGTGGAACTGCTGACCGAGCGTGTTGAGGATCGTGCCGATCAGCAGCGAGCAAAACAGGCCCTGCGCCATCGCGCCGAGCGCGTCGATGCCGTAGCGCCGCAGAGAGATCTCGATGTCCTTTCGCTTCAGAAAGTCCCGGAATCGCTGCATAGTGAAGCCCTCCTAGAAATATGTGAGATAAAATAAGTATGCTTTACAGGTGTCTTGACACCTGTAAAGCATACTATAAAGGCTTCTCATGCACTTGTCAACTAAATTAAACTTCTGTCAATCGCCCAGCAGCAGCCCGGCGGCCTTGAGCGCAGCGCAGGCGCGTGTGTAGGCATCCTCGTTCGGGCAGCGCAGCGTGTGCAGATGGATGCCGCCGGTGAGCATACTCAGCGGTGCGGCGTCGCTGTCGCGGATGCGCGCGAGAAACTGCTCCACATCGTAGCGGCTGCTGATCTGGAGCTGACCGGTGAGCTGGCCGTAGACCGGGTGCTCAACGATGACGTCGAGCACGGTGCAGCCGTTGTCCACAAGGATGTCGAGCTCCTGCCCGGTCTGCGCCAGCGTGTGACGGCAGGCGATGGTGCGCGTGATGCCGTCGGTCGCCCGCGGCAGCACGTAGCCGCGCGGCGTGGCGGAGATCTCCGCACCGCCTGCGCGCAGCAGCGCGATGTCGCCCACGATGATCTGGCGGCTGACGTTCAGCCCGGCGGCGAGCGCCGACGCGCTCACAGGACGGTCGGCCGTGCGCAGCCGGTCAAGGATCGCCTGACGGCGGGAAGCGGCCTCCATGCCTCAGCCCTGCGACTTTCCGCCGGCGTTGAGCAGGTCGAGCTTGATCTTCAGCAGCTTTTCCGACAGGTCGACGTAGTAGTTGTGCGGGTAGTCAAAGCGCAGCACCTCCGGCCACAGGGTCGCAAGCTGCCCGGCGCAGTAGGTGCGGATCTCGTCGAGCGAGGGCTTTTGATACACGAGCTCGCCGCCGCGGAAGACGGGAACAAGCAGCTCGCGCGCCGTGAAGCCGGTGAGTACCTTCTTCTTCCACGTCGCGTCGGGGTCGCAGATCTCGAGCGGCTGCGTGTCGTCCACGTCCTCGTCATGCAGGCAGATGTAATCCGCCTCGGCCATGCCGGTGTCCTTGCTGTAGAAGCGGTAGACCTTCTTGAAGTGCGGGTTTGTGATCTTGCCGACGTTTTCGCTGATCTTGATCTTCGGGATGATGTTGCCGTTCTCGTCCTCGACGGCTGCGAGCTTGTACACGCCGCCGAACACCGGCTCGCTGCGCGCGGTGATGAGCCGCTCGCCTACGCCGAAGCTGTCGACCTGCGCGCCCTGCCGCAGCAGCCCCGCGATCAGGCGCTCATCGAGCGCGTTGGACACGGTGATCTTGCAGTCGGTCCAGCCGGCGTCGTCGAGCATTTTGCGCGCCTTTTTCGTCAGGTAGGCGATGTCGCCGGAGTCGAAGCGGATGCCGCAGCGCGTGATGCCCAGCGGCTTGAGCACCTCGTTGAAGGCGCGGATGGCGTTCGGCACGCCGGACTGCAGGCTGTTGTAGGTGTCCACGAGCAGGGTGGCGTTGGTGGGGTAGGTCTGGCAGTAGGCGCGGAAGGCGTCGAGCTCGGAGTCGAACATCTGCACCCAGGAGTGTGCCATCGTGCCGCCAGCATACACGCCGTACACCTCGTCCGAGATCGTGCAGGCGGTGCCGGCACAGCCGCCGATGTAAGCGGCGCGCGCGCCGAGGATCGCCCCGTCGGCGCCCTGCGCGCGGCGCGAGCCGAACTCGAGCACCGTGCGTCCCTGTGCGGCGCGGCAGATGCGGCTGGCCTTCGTGGCGATCAGACTCTGGTGGTTGATCTGCAGCAGCAGATACGTCTCCACAAGCTGCGCCTGAATGGCCGGGGCGCGCACCGTGATGAGCGGCTCACGCGGGAATACGGGCGTGCCCTCCGGCACGGCCCAGATATCACCGGTGAAGTGGAAGTTTTTCAGATAGTCGAGAAATGCCTCGCTAAACAGCTTCCGGCCGCGCAGATAGGCAATGTCCTCGTCGGTGAAGTGCAGGTTCTGAATGTAGTCGATGATCTGCTCGAGACCGGCGGCGATGGCGTAGCCGCCGTCGTCGGGCACGCTGCGGAAGAACACATCGAAGTAGGTGATGCGATCCTGCATGTTGTGGTCGAGATAGCCGTTGCCCATCGTCAGCTCATAAAAATCGCAGAGCATGGTCATGTTCAGCGTCTTGTTGGGGTCCATTGACCTCGCCTCCTGAATGGGTCTGCGGGATGCAGACAACAAAATATATTCTTTTCAATTATAGCCATTGTTCCGCGCGAAAGCAACGATTATTAAATTAACAAGGGAAAAGGCACGAAAAAACCAGTTCGTGCCGTTGACATCAAAATACGGTCGTTGTATCTTAATAATGTAACACAAAACAGGAGGACAATTACCATGTCTTTGACACCGGAACGCACGGCTGAGCTCCAGGAGCTCTGCCGTCAGTATCGGATCGACGTACTCACGGCCATTCACGGCGCACAGTCCGGCCACCCGGGCGGCAGCCTGTCTGCCTGTGAGATCCTCACGCTGCTGTACCAGCAGCGGATGCATGTCGACGCCGCACACCCCGACGACCCGAACCGCGACCGCCTTGTGCTCTGCAAGGGGCACGCTGCGCCCATGCTCTACCGCAACCTGATCGGTAAGGGCTTTCTGCCCATCGAGAGCATGAACACGCTGCGCCAGACCGGCAGCCCGCTGCAGGGTCACCCGTGCATGCGCACGCCGGGCGTGGACATGCCGTCCGGCCCGCTAGGCATCGGCCTCGCCGCGGCGCAGGGCATCGCCCTCGGCCTGAAGCTCAATCAGTCCGACGCGCGTGTGTACGCCGTGCTCGGCGACGGTGAGCTTGATGAGGGCGCCGTCTGGGAGGCGGCTGCCTCGGCCGTGAAGTTCGGCCTCGACAATCTCACCGCCATTGTCGACTGGAACAAGGTGCAGCTCGACGGCACGACCGATGAGATCATGCCGCTGCGCGACCTGCCCGGCAAGTGGCGCGCCTTCGGCTGGAACGTGCTGCGCTGCGACGGGCACGATCTGACCGCGCTGGATGCCGCGCTCGACGCTGCCGTCGCCTGCAGGGGCGTGCCGACCGTGATCCTGGCCGACACGGTCAAGGGCAAGGGCGTGTCCTTTATGGAGGGCAAGGCCGCTTGGCACGGCAAGGCCATTCCGGACGCGGAATTCGCGCAGGCAATGCAGGAACTGGGAGGGAACGTCTGATGGGAAAATCCATTCGTGAAGTATACGGCACTGTGCTCGCCGAGCTCGGCGATACCAATGAGAATATCGTCGTGCTCGATGCCGACCTGTCCGGCTCTACCAAGAGCGGCATTTTCGCCAAGGCGCACCCCGAGCGGCATTTCAACATGGGCATTGCCGAGTCGGATATGGTCGCCACGGCGGCGGGTCTTTCCACGACCGGCAAGATCCCGTTCGTGAACACGTTTACGGTCTTTCTCACGACGCTGGGTCTCATCTCGGCGCGTGCGCAGGTGTGCTACGGCAACCTGAACGTGAAGTTCGGCGGCGCCTATTGCGGTATGTCCGACGCACTCGACGGCGCGACGCATCACGCCACGGAGGACATCGCCGTCATGCGCTCGCTGCCGAACATGACCGTGCTCGTTCCGTCGGACGCGGCCAGCACCCGCTGGGCCACAAAGTACGCCGTGGATACCTACGGGCCGATGTACCTGCGCCTGTCGCGCGACGTGTACCCGGATCTGTATGACGAGAACACGAAGTTCGAGTGCGGCAAGGGCGCGATCGTGCGCGACGGCACGGACGTGACCGTCATCGCCTGCGGCATCCTTGTGCACAAGGCGCTCGAGGCGGCCGAGCAGATGGCCGAGCGCGGCGTGTCCGTGCGCGTGGTGGACATGTACTCCATCAAGCCCATCGACCGCGAGCTCATCCTGCGCTGCGCGCAGGAGACGGGCGCGATCGTCACCGCCGAGGAGCACAACATCTACGGCGGCCTCGGCAGCGCCGTGGCGGAGGTGCTCGCATGGGGCGGCGCGGCTGCGCCGACGGAGTTTGTCGGCATTCCCGACACGTTCACCGAGACCGGCAAGTACACCGAGCTTCTCGCCAAATACGGCGTGGATGCTGCCGGCGTCGTGCGCGGCATCGAGCGGGTGCTCGCGCGCAAGCACTGAGTTTTTTGCACGGAAGCCGGCGGGCAGCTTGCCTGCCGGCCTTTTAGCCTGTCAGAAAGTATTACTTTCTGACAAAAGGGTTTGCGGCCTGACTGCAGCGCACGCGCCGTCTGCCCAAGGCAAACGGCGCGCACGTTTGCAGGCCGAGAAGTATTTTCTCCGCCGCACATGTCGCCGGAGAAAATGATTGGATTTTCTTTGCGCCTGCGGGCGCAAACTCTACGAGGTTCGTTGACAAGCAGGGAAGCCGGCGGGCAGCTTGCCTGCCGGCCTTTTTATCGGATCAGGAGGACACCATGCAGCGATTTTTTGCCCCCGGCCGCACGGAGCTGGCCGGGAATCATACCGATCACCAGCTCGGACGCGTGCTGGCGGCGTCCGTGGATGTGGGCATCCGCGCGCGCGCCGCGCGCCGCCGTGACCGCCGCGTGTGCATCCACTCGCGGGGCTACCGTCCGTTTACCGTCTCGCTCGACGATCTGAGCGTCGATGCGCGCGCCTATGGCAAGCCGTGGGCGCTCGTGCGCGGCGTGGCGGCGGCCATTCTGGAAGCCGGCGGGCAGATCGGCGGCTTCGAGGCGTGGGCTTCCTCTGCGCTGCGTACAGGTGGCGGGCTGTCGTCCTCGGCCGCGTTCGAGATCCTCGTCGGCCGCATCTTCAACGCGCTCTATAATGGCGGCGCGTTCACGCCGGAGCAGCTTGCCCGCTTCGGTCAGCAGGCGGAAAACCGGCACTTCGGAAAGCCCTCCGGCCTCATGGACCAGATGGCGTGCGCGCGCAGCGGCGCGGTGTATCTCGATTTTGCCGCCGGGGAGATCCTTCCGGTCGCGGCGCCGTTTGCCGCCATGGGGCTCACGCTCAGCCTGACGGACACCGGCGGCAGCCACGCAGGGCTGACGGCGGCCTACGCCGCGATCCCGGCCGATATGCACAGCGTTGCGCAGCGCTTCGGCGCCGAGACGCTCTCGCAGGTCGACCCGGCTGACTTTTTCGCCCACCGGCAGCCGGGGCTTGCCGACGACCGCGCGGCACACTTTTTCGCAGAAAACGCGCGCGTGCCGCAGATGCGCGATGCGCTTGCGCGCCGGGATGCGGGGGAATACCTGCGCCTCATGAACGCCTCCGGCCGCTCGTCGGAGCAGCTGCTGCGCAACATCCAGGTCCCCGGCGGGGACGACCGGCTCGCGCGGGGGCTCGCCTGCGCGTCGGCGCTGCTCGACGGAGTGGGTGCGTGGCGCGTACACGGCGGCGGCTTTGCCGGGGGCGTGCAGGCGCTCATGCCGTGTACTGCCTTTCCCGCCTACCGGCAGGCGATGGAGGCGCGCTTCGGCCCCGGCTCCTGCCGTGAGCTGCGCATCACCGGCGCAGAATAAAACGCGCAGAATAAATAAAATGAATGCCCGCTTCCGACTGGAAGCGGGCATTCAGCTCGGCAAAAACCTCTTTGTCAAAAAGGAATACTTTTTAACAGTCTAACGCCCGCTTCCTACCGGAAGCGGGCGTTTGCAATATTGTGATTATTTCAGGCGGATGCTCAGCAGCACGGGGTTGTGGTCGGAGAAGCGGAAGCCGTCATCCTGCGTCTGCACGTTCGTCAGCTCCACGTTCGGCGAGAGGATAAAGCCGTCGATGACGTAGTGCTGCGTGGCCTCGCTCTCGGCGTCATAGGGCTGATTGTCGAGGCGGCAGCTCGGCGCGGACGTGTCATACGCGAAGTGCCAGCCGTCGGGCAGCATGCTGTCGTCGAGCATGCCGGGCGTCCAGAGATCATCGTTTTTGATCGGGTACTTGTCCAGTCCGCCGGGGAAGGTCTGGTTGAAGTCGCCGCCGGCGATGACGTAGTTGCCCTTGGCGTATTCCTGCTCGAGGAACGACGTGAGCGCGGCGGTCTGCGCGGCCTTGCCCTCGCCGTCGTCATACGCCTCGAGGTGGAGGTTGACGAGCACGAGCTGCGCATCCGTGCCCTCAAGGTCGATGTATACGGGCATGAGGCAGCGCTTGAGGTTTGCCACCGACATCGGCCACTTGAACGGGCTTGGCAGCGCGATGCGCTCGGCCGAGGCGATCGGCGCGGTCGAGAGCGTCATGAGTCCCGTGTTCACCCGGCCGATCGGCGGGATGGGGTAGGGCACGAAGGCGCACTTGTAGTTCAGGGCGTGTGCACTGTCCAGCTGCGTCTCGGTGCGCAGGCGGCCTGCCTCCTCAATGCCGTAGGCATGGGTCGAGGGGCCGGCGTCAATCTCCTGCAGGAACGTGAAGTCGGCGGCCATGCCCTGCACGGTCGCGACGATGCCGTCCATGTTTTTCTCCACGATGGCCTTGCTCGGCGCGCGGGTCTGCTTGCCGCCGTCCATGAAGAAGTCGGACTCTTCGCCCAGACCGGCATAGCCGACGTTCCACGACAGGATGGACACCTCGTCGCCCGGGGCGAAGGCGGCGGTGCTGTTGTCGCCGCGCGTCACGACGGCGGTCTCCGTCTTGACGTTGAGCTGCGTGGCGGTCAGCCAGATGAGCAGCGCGGCGAACAGACCGACGATAACAGCCAGGACGATCAGAATGATCTTGATTGGTTTTTTCATGGGATACTTCCCTCCTCTGGGGCAGTTTACCACAATCTGCTGCCCCATGCAAACACAATCTTTGCAGGAACTTTACCCAGACTTCACCGGTTGAGCAGCCAGACGCCGAGGTTCAGATATGCCGCGAACAGCAGCCACAGGAGGTACGGCGCGCACAGCCACGCAGCCGCCGGAGCGCGGCGGGAAAACTGTGCACTCATCGCCAGCACGAGCGCGATCAGCCCCGCGAGCAGGAAAAACGCCGCGGCGTGCTCCTGCCACAGGAAAAACACCACCGGCCAAAAACCGTTGACGCCGAGCTGGACGCACCAGAGCGCGGCTGCCTGCCTGCGCGCACTGCCGGAGGCGGCGCGCCAGACGCGCCCCATGGCGATGCCCATGAGCAGATAGAGCAGCGTCCACACGACCGGAAACAGCCAGTCCGGCGGTGTGGCGGGCGGCTTTGTCAGCAGGTCGTAGGCATCCATGCCCGCGCGTGCGGCGGCACCTGCCGCGCCGCCGACGGCCAGCGCGAGCACGACGAAGAAAAGATAAGGGCGCAGCGCGCTCCATTTGTTCAACTTGCCTCACCTCGGAGAAAAACGGGATACTTTAATCTATGCCGCGTCCACTTGTAAAATACATGGGATCCATGATACACTAATAGGGCGACATTTGACAAAAACGGAGGTTCCCGATATGGATTATGCACACCTGATGCAGGCAGACCCGGAGCTGTATGCTTCCATGGCGCGCGAGCTGGAGCGCCAGCGCGACCATCTGGAGCTGATCGCGTCCGAGAATTTCACGAGTCAGGCCGTCATGGAGGCTGTTGGCAGCCACCTGACGAACAAATACGCCGAGGGCTATCCCGGCGCGCGCTACTACGGCGGCTGTGCGTACGTCGATGAGGTCGAGCGTCTGGCGATCGAGCGCGTGACGCGGCTGTTCGGCGCGGACCACGCAAACGTCCAGCCGCACTCCGGCTCGCAGGCGAATATGGCCGTGTATGCGGCGCTGCTGCAGCCGGGCGACCGGATTCTCGGAATGAACCTCTCCCACGGCGGACATCTGACGCACGGCAGCAAGGCGTCTTTGTCCGGGAAATATTTTGAGGCGCATTTCTACGGTGTTGACCCCGAGACCGAGACCATCGACTACGAGGCGCTTGCGCGCACGGCCGAGGAAGTCCGCCCGAAGCTCATCATCGCCGGTGCGAGCGCGTATCCGCGCGTGATCGACTTTGCGCGCTTCCGTGAGGTCGCCGATTCCGTCGGCGCGTACCTGATGGTCGACATGGCGCACATCGGCGGCCTGGTCGCTGCGGGCGTGCACCCGAGCCCCGTGCCGTATGCCGACGTTGTCACCTGCACGACGCACAAGACGCTGCGCGGCCCGCGCGGCGCGATCATCCTCTGCCGCGATGAGCTGGCAAAGAAGATCGACAGCGCCGTCTTCCCCGGCACGCAGGGCGGCCCGCTCATGCACGTCATCGCCGGCAAGGCGGTCTGCTTCGGCGAGGCGCTGCAGCCGGCCTTCCGCACCTATCAGCAGCAGGTGGTCAAGAATGCCGCCGTGCTCGCCGAGACGCTGCAGCAGGGCGGCATCCGTCTGGTCTCCGGCGGCACGGATAATCATCTCATGCTGGCCGACGTTTTCAGCCGCGGCCGCACCGGCGCGCAGATGCAGGATCTGCTCGACGCGGCGAACATCACCGCCAACAAGAACACCATCCCGAACGAGACGCAGTCCGTGCGCGTCACGAGCGGCGTGCGTCTGGGTACGCCGGCCGTTACGACCCGCGGCATGGGCGAGGAGGAGATGCGCCGGATCGGCGCGCTCATCTGCCGTCTGGTCGATGAGGGCGAGGACGCCGTTGCGTCCGTGCGGGCGCAGGTGCTCGACCTGTGCGCGCGCTTCCCGCTCTATCCGGATCTGCAGGCGTAAGCTGCGCAGAGGACAGTATACCAAAACCGCGCTCCCGTGTTTCGGGAGCGCGGTTTTCTGCTGTTTACGGTTTGCACGCGCCGCAGGGTGTGTAGCCCGCGGTCAGCGCCTGCTCGGTACTGTCAAAGGCAATGCGGTTTTCCTCTTTGACCTGCGCTGCGTATCTGCAGTCGGCGCTGTGAAATTTCATGGAGTTGCAGTTGCCGATGTAGGCAGCATCCGCTGCGGCGGTCGTCTGCGGCTGCGTTGGTGCGGCGGTCGGCACCGGCGCTGCGGTCTCGGGCGGCACGTTGCGCTCGGTCGTGATGACGACGGCCTGCGCCGGCGAGCGCACCTCACGGACGGCGGCGACGCCTGCACATCCCGCCGTGACGGCGAGCGCGAGCACCAGCTCCACGAACCACCACGTTTTCCAAAGCCGTGTGCCGCGCGGTGCGTACTGCAATGCGAGCAGCAGCACGGCCGCCTCCAGCGCGGTAAGACCCCAGCCGAGCTGCCCGCAGGTGAGCAGGGCGATACCGGCGGCGGTGCACACGCAGCCCAGCAGTACCTTCCAGATACGGCGCCATTCGATCTGCATTCCGTTCTTCCTCCCTTTGGCGGCAAATGTGCGCGCCCATTGCGTCGTTTTGCTCTGTAAATTGTTTATTCTATCCGGTTTCACAAAAAAATCAAGACCTAAATGAAAAAAAGCTTACATTTTCTCAAAATTTGTGTTACACTACTTCAAGGGGGCAGGTTTGCGGCCGCAGTGCGGCCGCATGGCCGCCCGATTTGTTTGTTTTTGAGGCCTGGCGGAGGAAAGGATAGTCAAATGTACGAGATTGGTCAATTGATCGTGTATGGAAACGAGGGCGTCTGCCGCGTGGAGGAGATCGGCACGCCGAAGATCTCCGGTGTGGACAAGCACCGCGATTACTATACGCTTGCGCCCATTTACCGCGAGGGAAAGGTGTTCACGCCCGTGGACAGCAAGGTGTTCATGCGCCCGGTGATCTCGCGCGAGGAGGCGCTGGCGCTCATTGACCGCATCCCGGAGATGACCGCGGAGGTCTATGAAAACGCCAATCTCCGTTTTCTCAATGAGCACTATCAGCACTGCCTTCAGAACTATACCTGTGCTGACCTTCTGCAGCTGATCAAGGACGTGCGCGCCAAGCGCTGCCGGATGATCGAGCGCGGCAAGAAGCTCGGCCTCGTCGATGAGCGCTATATGAAGCGCGCCGAGGAGATGCTCCACGGGGAGCTGGCCGTTGCGCTGGGTATGACGCGCGAACAGGTGCCGCAGTTCATCAGTGATGCGCTCGGTGACGCGGGCGAGCCGGAAGCCGCCCTTGCCTGAATCGGAAGTTGGAAATCCCGCCGGACATTGCGTCCGGCGGGATTTTTGCAGTTTTCCCTTGACAGACGGGCAAAGTGCGTGTATGCTACGGTTTGAATTCGGGACTGATTCCCGATTTGGAGGCGAATCATGCGAAACAGTTATCACACGCAGCAGCGCTGTGCGCTGCTGGCGTTTTTGTCTGCGCACGCGGACAAGCAGTTCACGGTCGAGCAGCTGCTCACAGCCATGGGCGACGAGGCCCCCGGCCGCAGCACGGTTTACCGTGCGCTTGACCGGCTGGTCGAGGAGGGCACGGTGCGCCGCTTCGCGCCCGAGAGCGGCGGGAGCGCGGCTTATCAGGCCATGGACCCCGGTCACTGCGATGCGCACCTGCACTTAAAATGCGTCGGCTGCGGGCGGCTGATCCATCTTGACACCGGCGTCTCCGATGCGCTGCAGTCGGATCTGCTGCGCGCGGCGGGCTTCACGGTCGACGGCCGCAGCACGACGATCTACGGCACGTGCGCCGCCTGCGGCAGAAAGCGGGGCGGCCATGCGTAAGATCTTATGTGTGCTGCTCTCGGCTGTGCTGGCGGTGTCGGCGCTGTCCGGCTGCGCGGTGCAGAAAAAACCGGATGCAGACGATGGCAAGCTCCATGTCGTCACGACGATCTTTGCGCCCTATGACTTTGCGCGGCAGGTCGGCGGGGACGATGTGTCGGTCACGATGCTGCTGCGCCCCGGCTGCGAGGTGCACGCCTATGAGCCCACGCCGAAGGACATCATCGCCATCCGCAATGCCGATGTGTTCATTTATGTCGGCGGCGAGTCGGATGCGTGGGTGAAGACCGTGCTCGCCGGCGTCGATAACCCGAGCCTGCGTGTCGTGACGCTCATGGACTGCGTGGAGCTGCTGCACGAGGAGACCGTCGAGGGAATGCAGGCCGAACGGCACGGCCACGACCATGATGAGGAGGACGAGGACGAAGAGGAGCTCGATGAGCACGTCTGGACGTCTCCGCGCAACGCCGCGCGCATCTGCCAAAAGCTCTGCGACACGTTCTCGGCGGCGGACAGCGCGCACGCGGCGCAGTATGCGCAGCGCTGTGGGGACTATGTGGAGCAGCTTGACCGCCTTGACGCGGAATTTCAGGATGTAGTGGAGAATGCTGCGCGGAAAACGATGGTTTTTGCAGACCGTTTCCCATTGCGGTATTTTGCCGACGCCTACGGACTGGACTACTATGCGGCCTATCCCGGCTGCGCGGACGCGGCCGAGCCGTCGGCCGCCACGGTGGCGTTTCTGATCGACAAGGTGCGCGCGGAGGGCATCCCGGTCGTGTTCACGATCGAGCTGTCGAACGGCAAGCTCGCCGACACGATCTGTGAGGCCACGGGCGCGAAAAAACTGGAATTTGCGACCTGTCACAACGTGACGGCGCAGGCATTTGCAAACGGCGCAACGTATTTGCAGCTCATGGAGCGCAACGTACAGGCGCTGCGGGAGGCATTGAACTGAATGGCACTCATTACTTGTGAACACGTCTGTCTCGGCTATGATGGGGAGACGGTGCTGCGCGACGTGAACTTCACGGTCTCGCGCGGCGATCTGCTGTGTGTGGTCGGCGAAAACGGCTCGGGCAAGTCCACGCTCATCAAGGGACTGCTCGGCCTCAAGGTGCCGGAGCAGGGCAGCATCACGCTCGGCGACGGACTCGTGCGCAACGAGATCGGCTACCTGCCGCAGCAGACACAGCTCCAGCGCGACTTTCCGGCAAGCGTGGCGGAGGTCGTGCGCTCGGGCTGCATCAACCAGATGCGCGGCCGCGCGTTTTATTCCCGCGCCGACCGCGCCCGTGCGCAGGAGAACATGGAGCGCATGGGCATCGAGGATCTGGCCAACCGCAGCTATCAGGCGCTCTCCGGCGGCCAGCAGCAGCGCGTGCTGCTCGCGCGCGCCCTGTGCGCCACGCGCAAGCTCCTTCTGCTCGACGAGCCGGTCACGGGCCTCGACCCCGTGGCGACGGGGGAACTGTATAACCTCATCAAGCTCGTCAACCTCTGCAACGACATCACCGTCATCATGGTCACGCACGACATTGACGCCGCGCTGCGCTATGCCACGCACGTGCTGCACCTTGGGCACCGGCAGCTGTTTTACGGCACGGCGGCGGACTATAAGCAGAGCGATGCCGCGCGCCGGTTTCTGGGAGGGCGGAAGGTATGAAAGTCATTCTCGAAATGCTGTCGTATCCGTTTCTCGTGCGCGCGCTCGTGGTGGGCGTGCTGGTGTCGCTGTGCGCGTCGCTTCTGGGCGTGTCGCTCGTGCTCAAGCGCTACTCCATGATCGGCGACGGGCTGAGTCACGTCGGCTTCGGTGCACTTGCGATCGCAGCGGCGTTCAATCTTGCGCCGCTGGCGGTGGCGGTGCCGGTCGTGGTCGTGGCGGCGTTTTTGCTGCTGCGCCTGTCGCAGAGCGGCAAGCTCAAGGGTGACGCCGCGATCGCGCTGCTCTCGAGCAGCGCACTGGCCATCGGCGTGATGACCGTATCCGTCACGAGCGGCATGAATACCGACGTGAATAACTACATGTTCGGCAGCATCCTGTCGCTGTCGTCGGCCGATCTGCGCCTGAGCCTGATCCTGTCGGCGGCGGTGCTGGCGCTGTTCGTGCTGTGCTATCCGCGCATTTTCGCCGTCACCTTTGACGAGACGTTCTCGCGCGCGACCGGCGTGCACACGCAGGCGTACAATATGCTCCTCGCAGTGCTCACGGCGGTCACGATCGTGCTCGGTATGCGCATGATGGGCGCGCTGCTCATCTCGAGCCTCATCATCTTCCCGGCGCTGACGGCGATGCGCGTGTTCGGCACGTTCCGCTCGGTCACGATTTGCGCGGCCGTGGTGTCGGTGGTGAACTTCCTGCTCGGTATGGTCCTGTCCTACGTGTTCGAGACGCCGTCCGGCGCGAGCGTCGTGGTGGTCGATCTCGTGGTGTTTCTGCTCTTTTGCGGTGTGCAGCGGATTCAGTGCCGCGTGAAAAAATGAGAAACGAAGCGGCGGCTCCGACCGGAGCCGCCGCTTTTGCGTATTCCATGTTCAGCACTGCATCTGCTTGAGCATCTCCTGCCGCAGGTGTGCAATGATGCGCTTTTCGAGCCGGCTGATGTAGCTCTGCGAGATGCCGAGCAGGTCTGCGACCTCCTTTTGCGTCGCCTCGTGCGTGCCGCCGATGCCGAAACGCAGCAGGATGATGCGCCGGTCGCGCTCGCACAGTGTCTCGATGGCGTGCAGGAGCATGGTGCGCTCGGCGTCGTCCTCGAGCGGGCGGCTCACGGCGTCGGCGTCCGTGCCGAGGATGTCCGAGAGCAGCAGCTCGTTGCCGTCCCAGTCGGTGTTGAGCGGCTCGTCAATGCTCACCTCTGTTTTCTGCGCACTGCATTTGCGCAGATACATGAGGATCTCGTTTTCGATGCAGCGCGAGGCGTAGGTCGCAAGCTTGATGTTCTTGTCCGGCTTGAAGGTGTGGATGGCCTTGACGAGACCGATCGTGCCGATCGAGATCAGATCCTCGATGTGGATGCCGGTGTTTTCAAACCGGCGCGCGATGTACACCACCAGCCGCAGGTTGTGCTCGATGAGCAGGGAAGCGGCGTCCTCGCTCCCGGCGGTGAGCGCACGGATGGCCTGCTGCTCGGCCTCACGCTCGAGCGGGGCAGGCATGGTATCGCTCCCGCCGATGTAAAACACCCCCGGCGCACCGCCGCGCAGCCGCAGCCGCAGCGCCGTCCAGAGCGTGTGCAGTCTTTCCAGTAGTCTTGGCACGAAAACCCCTCCTCAGCTTTTTGGCGGCAGCACCATGGAAAATGCCCCGTCGGATGTGAGCGCCTGTGCGCTCAGGGCCAGCAGCATCGGCTCCGGCGCGCCGTCGATCATCACGCTGTCCGGTCGGAACGCCGGCAGCAGCGCACCCGTCACGCCCACCGCGCGGTACGGCAGCAGCACGACCCGCCCGGTGCATTCCGGCAGCGCGCCGAGCACCGACAACGTCTGCACCGCGTCGTCCGGCAGCGCGTGCAGCGCCGGAAACAGCGGCAGCACCGCCGCGCGCTCGACCACGGCCGCCGGCAGACCGGACACCGGGTCATGCAGGTCGTTTCCGCTGTCGCGCAGAGCGCGGACGGTCGTGCTGCGTCCGGCGAGTGTGACCGTCGCGGTGCGCACCTCGCGTGCGGCAGTCTTTGCCCGCCGCCGGAACACCGTCGACACGGCCGCATAGCACACGGCAAACGACAGCACCAGCACCCGGCCGGACACCGTCACGAGCGCACCGCTGCCCGGCGACACGCCCGCGAGCATGCTCGCTGCGTATACCGCGCCGCCGAACGCGGCGGAAACCGCGAAAAACACCACCGCGCACCGCGCCCAGTGCGCCTCGCCGCCGAAGGCGATGAGCGCCATGGCCGCGCCGAGCGCAAGCTTCATCGCGCCGCTGCCGAGCCAGCCGCACCCGGGCAGCACCATGAGCGCTGCGTACAGCGCGCCCGTGAGCGCCGCGAGCAGATACCGAGCGCGGCGCAGTACCACGCCGCACACGCGTGCGGACGCGAGCATAAGGCAGTAGTCGAGCAGCAGATTGAGCCCGAACAGGCGATCGAGATAGATGACATCCATGGCGCTATCGTATCACGGCGCGCGCGGGAAAATGCGCAAAAGCCGCCGCAGCAAAGTATCCGGAAAAAAGCACGGTTTCCCGGTGCGGGAAATGTCGCAGAGCGTTGATTTTGCAGTGGGCGGCTGTTATAATGATGCGTGATTTCAAAGCAGGTGCGCGCAGTGCGCTGCGCGTTTTCGATATTCCCTTAGGAGGCAAACGATGAAAGCAGACAAACGATCTTTGGCACTGATCCTGGCGCTGGTGCTCATCTGCACGGTGCTGCCGGTCCCGGCGGCACAGGCTGCGGATGTGCAGCCTGTGCTCTCGGCTGCGCTGGCACGGCAGGCTTCCGCCGTCCCGTCGCCGGGCTATGGTGATGAGTGGACGGTGCTCGGTCTCGCGCGCGGCGGCTATTACACCGCGGACAGCGACTATTTTGCGCGCTATTACGCAGACCTCGCGGCCAAAGTGCCGGAGCTGACGGCGGCGTCCGGGCGCGACGGCGCGCTCAACGCCTACAAGTCCACGGACAATTCGCGCGTCATCCTCGCCCTGTCCGCCATCGGGCGCGACGCGGCGCAGGTCGGTGGGTGCGATTTGACCGCGCCGTATGCGGATTTTGCATGGGTGAGCAATCAGGGCGTCAACGGACCCATCTTCGCGCTGCTCGCGCTCGACAGCCGCAATTACCTGCCCGGCAGCGCGGTGCGCCGTCAGTGCGTGGATGCGATCCTGAGCGCCGAGTGCTCCGGCGGCGGCTGGGCGTTCGGCGGCTCTGCTGCCGACCCGGACATGACGGCCATGGCGCTGCAGGCGCTGGCGGCCTACCGCTCCGAGGCGGCGGTCGCGGCGGCCGTGACGCGCGGTCTGGATGTGCTCTCGGCGATGCAGACCGGCGACGGGGGCTTCGCTTCATCCGGCGTTGTGAACGCCGAGAGCGCCGCGCAGGTCATCGTCGCGTGCACGGCGCTGGGCATCGATCCGGACACGGACAGCCGCTTTGTCAAGGGCGGAGGCTCGGCGGTCGATGCGCTGCTGACGTTTTTTGACGCGGGCGCGGCCGCCTTTCGCCACACGGCCTCCGGCAGCGTGAACAGCCTTGCCACAGAGCAGGCGGTGTATGCGCTTGTGGCCGTGTCGCGTCTGCGCCGCGGGCAGAGCAGCCTCTATCAGGAGACGGACACGCCCACGGTCGAGACGCCCGACGAACCCGGCGCGTCGATCGCGCGCGTGCTCTGCACGGCGGACGGCAGCGGCCTCATCCCGGCAGGATACCGCACGGTCGCGGTGTGCCCGCCGGATGCGTCGGCGGACAGCACCGTCACGTTTTCCGACGGGACGCAGCTGCTCTACAGCCCCGTTTTGTCCGAGCGCAGCGGCACGCCGACGTGGGTGTGGCTCTTCGCGCCGGACGTGACGGATGACGCGCTCAACGACCCGGCAAGCTACACCACGGCAAGCGGGAAACCTGCCGTGCTCACCGTCGGCGATGTCAACGGCGACGGTGTCATCAACGCGCAGGATGCGCTGACCATCCGCACGGCCTGCGCCGGGGAGACGACTCCGGCGGCGAACGTGCTGCTGACGATGGATGCGGATCTCAACGGCCGCGTGGACGCGCAGGATGTGCGCGCGGTGGCCGACAGCTTTGTGTATGATACGGCGCTGCCCGCAGCGCAGGAGGACGAAACATGAAGTCTTTCCGGACAAAAAAGAATCTTGCCATTGCGCTCAGCGTCCTGCTTGTCGCGGCGATTGTGGTGCTGTGCATCGCGCTGCGGCAAAAGAGCGACGCGGACGTTGACCCCACGCTGACGCTCGTGTGCACGCCGGCGGATGCCGACGGTGTGTGCACAGTCGATGTGGAGCTGACCGGTCTGCCTGACGGCGGACATTACGGGGCGGCAAGCATCGCCGTGGCCTTCGACCCGGCGCAGCTGACCTTTCTCGGCACGGACGACGGGGACATCCCGCTCGTGATGGGAAGTCTCCCGGCGTGGGAGAGCGATCCCGCGCGCGCAAACGAGACCGGCAGCGCGCGTGCGCTGTGTCTGCCGGAGGAGGGGGCTGCGCTGGCCACATCGACCGGCAGCGTGCTCGTGCGCCTGCACTTTCGGCTGGCCGACGGTGTGACGGAGTCGGCGCTGACGGTGACGGACGCGGTGCTCGCCGCCGCGGACGAGACCGAGAGTCTCGCCTCGGCAGCGGCCACGCTCACGGTCGCCGGCGGGACGGTGCGCCGTGGGTAAGCGGCGCATTGCTTGCCTGCTGCTGTGCCTGCTGCTGGTGCTGTGCACGGCCTGCGGCGGCCGGACGCAAAATGACACCGGTGATCTGCACTGCACGGTGACGATCGAATGCGCCACGGTGCTCGGGCACATGGACGATCTGAGCCCCGGCAAGGCGGAGATCATTCCGTCCGACGGCGTGCTCCTGCCGGAGACGGAGGCAACCTTTTCCGAGGGGGACACGGTGTTTGACGTGCTGCAGCGGGTCTGCCGGGCGCAGGGCATCCACATGGAGTCGAACTGGACGCCTGCGTACAACAGCGCCTACATCGAGGGCATCGGCAACCTCTATGAATTCGACTGCGGCAACCTCTCCGGCTGGATGTACAGTGTCAACGGCGTCTGGCCGGACTATGGCTGCAGCAGCTATACGCTGCACGACGGCGACACCGTCGTCTGGAGCTATACCTGTGATCTTGGGCGCGACGTCGGCGCCCGGCAAGGAGAACCATGACCGATTCTTTTTCGGCGCTGCATCCGGCGCTGACCTTTTGCTATTTTGCGGCGGTGCTGCTGCTGACGATGTTCGTGCTGCACCCGGTGTTTCTGGCGCTGAGCCTGCTGGGCGCGCTGGGCTACTGCGCGCTGCTGCGCGGCTGGCGCGGCCTGTGGCGGACACTCGGCCGGCTCGTGCCGTTTCTGGTGCTGATGGCGGCGCTCAATGCACTGTTCAACCACGCGGGCGTGACAATGCTGTTTTATCTGCCCAACGGCAACCCTGTCACGCGCGAGGCGCTGTGCTACGGCGCGGCTGCGGCGGCGATGTTCGCGGCCGTGATCCTGTGGTTTCAGTGCTGCAGCGCCGTCATGACGGCGGATAAGTATCTGTACGTGTTCGGCAGCGTGCTGCCGGGCGTGTCCCTGCTGCTGAGCATGGCGCTGCGCTTCGTGCCGAAGTTCACGGCGCATATGCGCGCCGTCGCTGCGGCGCAGGCATCGCTCGGCTGCGGCACGCGTGAGGGCGGTGCGTGGCAACGGCTGCGCAATGGTGCGCGCGTGCTGTCCGTCACCGTCTCGTGGGCGCTCGAGAGCGGCATCACGGCGGCGGACTCCATGAAGAGCCGGGGCTACGGCGCCGGCAGAAGAACGTATTTCGGAAACTACCGCTTCACCCGGCGCGACGGCCTGCTCGGCGCCGTGCTTGCGCTCGCGCTTGCGGGCGTGTGCGTGGGCATCGGCCGCGGTGCGCTGTATGTGCGCTACTACCCGTCGATGCACATCGGCAGCGCCGCTGCGCTCGGCGCGGTGTGCATGGCGTGCTTTGCGCTGCTGTGCTTTTTGCCGCTGCTGCTCGATGGAAAGGAGGCGCTGACATGGCGTCGTTTGCGCTCGAACATCTGACATTTTCCTATCCGGGGCAGACGCGCCCGGCGCTCGACGATCTCACGCTCACGATCCCCGAGGGCGCGGTCACGGTGCTCTGCGGCGAGAGCGGCAGCGGCAAGTCGACCCTCCTGCGCCAGCTCAAGACCTGCCTCACGCCGCACGGCGAGACCGGCGGCACGGTGCGCTTTGGGGACGTACTTTTGAAAGACATCCCGTTTGCCGAGCAGGCGCGGCGCATCGGCTTCGTGCTCCAGCATCCGGACGATCAGATCGTGACGGACAAGGTGTTTCACGAGCTGGCCTTCGGGCTCGAGAGCCTCGGCTGCGACGAAACGGCCATGCGGCTGCGCGTCGCCGAGATGGCGAGCTATTTCGGCATTGCCGACTGGTTCGAGCGCAACGTGCAGACGCTCTCCGGCGGCCAGAAGCAGATGCTCAACCTCGCGTCCGTCGTGGTCATGCGGCCGGACGTGCTCATTCTGGATGAGCCGACGAGCCAGCTCGACCCCATCGCGGCGAGCACGTTTTTGCACACGCTGCGCAAGCTCAACGAGGAGCTGGGGCTCACGATCCTGCTGTCCGAGCAGCGGCTGGAGGAGGCCGTGCCGCTGGCCGATCACCTCATCGTGCTCGAGCGGGGACGGCTGCTTGCATCCGGTGCGCCGCAGGAGGCGGCGGCCGCGGTGCGTGGCCATGCGATCTTTTCTGCCATGCCTACGGCGGCGCGCATCGCCGCCGCACTCGGAGAGACGGAGCACCTGCCGCTCACCGTGCGCGAGGGGCGGGCATATCTCCAGCGCTTTTCTCCGCGCCCGATGCCGGACGCGTCGCCTGTGCCCATGGACACGCCCCCGGTGCTGACCGTGCGCGACGGCTGGTTTCGCTACGCGCAGAACGCGCCGGATGTGCTGCGCAATTTCTCACTCGCGCTGCGCCCAGGCGAGCTCTACGCGCTCACCGGAAGCAACGGCAGCGGCAAGACGACGGCGCTCGGCGTGCTCTCCGGGCAGCTGCGGCTGTATCGCGGCAGCGTGTATCTGGACGGAAAAAAACAGCGCGCGCTCCAGCCCCTGCGCGACGGCATCGCCGCCGTGCCGCAGGACCCGCGCACGCTCTTCACGGCGGATACGGTGCGCGCCGACCTCGCGTCGCTCGGCAGGGATGCCGCGCTGGTGGACACGGTCGTGCAGCAGATGGCGCTCGCGCCGCTGCTCGAGCGGCATCCGTTTGATCTCTCGGGCGGCGAGCAGCAGCGTGCCGCGCTGGCGAAGGTGCTGCTCATGCAGCCGCGCGTGCTGCTGCTCGATGAGCCGACCAAGGGCATGGACGGCGCGTTCAAGGCGGAGTTCGGCGCGCTGCTGCGCAAGCTCTGCGCGCAGGGCACGGCTGTGTGCATCGTGAGCCACGATGTGGAGTTTTGCGCGCAGTATGCCGACCGCTGCGGCCTGCTCTTTCGCGGCGAGGTCGTGACGGAAAACGACCCGCGCGCGTTTTTCTCCGGCAATTATTTTTACACCACGGCGGCGGCGCGCATCGCGCGCACTGCTGCACCCGGCGCGGTGCTGTGCGAGGAGGTCGTGCAATGTCTGGCAGACTGACGCGCCGCACATGGGTCGCGCTGGCGATCCTGCTTCTGGCGATCCCGGCGCTGATGGCGGTGTTCGTGTGCGTGTGGGACGAGCGCAAATACTACCTCACGTCGCTGCTGCTCGTGGGGCTGATGTTCGTGCCGTTCGTGCTGCGGTTTGAAGGCCGCAGGCCGCAGGCGCGCGAGCTCGTGCTGCTCTCGACGATGACAGCGCTGGCCGTGGCCGGGCGCGCGGCGTTTTACTGGCTGCCGCAGTGCAAGCCCGTGTGCGCGATCGTGATCCTCACGGCGGTGGCCTTCACGCCGGAGGCGGGCTTCGTCACCGGCGCGGCGGCGGGGCTGATCTCGAACTTCTTCTTCGGTCAGGGACCGTGGACACCGTGGCAGATGCTCGGCTTCGGGCTCGTGGGCTTTGTCGGCGGCGTGCTGTTTTCGGGGCGCAGGGTGCGCCTTGTGCCGCTGCTGATCTACGGCTTTTTGTCGGTGTTCGTGCTCTACGGCGTGCTGCTCGACACGGCGAGTATGCTCATGTACAATGCCGCGCCATCGTGGCAGCTCTGGCTTGCGACCTGTGCGTCCGGGGTCGTTTTTAACCTCATTCATGCGTGCAGCACGGCGGTGTTTTTGCTCGTGCTGTACAAGCCGCTCCTGAGCAAGCTTGCGCGTGTGAAAGAAAAGTACGGGCTTCTGGAATGAAAAAAGTCTCCGCATCCAACCGGATGCGGAGACTTTTTTTATCTGTACTTCATGTCCGTTGCCAGAGCAGGCGGTGATCGTCAAAGGCGACCTGCAGCCGGCCGGTGTCCTTCCCCCACGCGAGGTAGGAGCGCACCGTGCTGCCGACGAGCGCGTACTGCTCAAAATCCATCACAAGATCAAAGCGCCGGAACAGCTGCTGCAGCACGGACTCGAACGTCTGCGGGGCGCGGCAGAGCTCGGTGATGATGTCCGCGATCTCGAGCACCTTGTCGATGTTATACTGCGCGAGCGGCGCGATGTCCTCCGTCACGGCGGCGTGCGCCGGAACGAATGCGCGCGCAGAGAGCGTCTTGACCGTCTCGAGCGTGTTCAGGTACGCTGCGACGTCGTAAAGAAAGCCGATCTGATACTTTTCAAGCGTCTCGCGGCTCGACAGGCAGTCGGCCAGATACACCACGTCGTCCGGCGTGCGAAAGCCCACCATGTCGAAAAAATGCCCCGGCAGCGAAAGCCACTCGAACCCCTCCGGCAGGCACGCCGCGGTCAGCTCCTGCGCGTCGCTCGGCTTCGCCATGAGGAACTTGTGCCGCAGATCCTTCGGCGGATAGCCGCCGTAGAGAAACGCGGGCTCGAGCAGCGTGTGGCGCGTGAGATCGCACTCGATGCCGGGGGCGTAGACCTTGCAGCCGGTCTGGTTTTGCAGGTACTGGTTGCCGCCGATGTGGTCGGCGTTGGAGTGCGTGTTGTAGATGGCGGTCAGGTGCCAGCCGTTTTGGTCGAGCAGCTGGCGCACCTTGCGCCCGGCCTCCTTGTCGTTGCCGCTGTCGATGAGGCAGACGTCGGTGTCATTCAGGCGCACGAGACCGATCTTGGCGGGGCTCTGGATATAGTAGCTGTTTCCGGATACCTGATTCAGTTCGTACATCGGGGCGTCCTCCTTTTTCAGATGTTTTGCCGGCGGATGAGCGGCTCGACCTGCGCGGCCAGCTGCGCGAGCGCGCCCGGCGCAAACGGGGAGCGGAAGCCGGCTTCGGTCAGCAGGTCTGTCCAGAGCTTTTCGCCGCCCTGCTGCGACAGATGCAGGTAGCGGGCGAAGGCATCGGCATAATCGTCCTGCGACGCGAGCAGGAACTGGAACGCCGCCGTCTGCGCAAGACAGTAGTCAATGTAGTAAAACGGCGTCTCGTAGATGTGCATCTGGTACTGCCAGCGTGTGCCGCGCTCAAGATACGGGATGCCGCGCTGGTCGATGTGCGGACGGTACTTCGCCTCCAGCTCCAGCCAGACGGCGTTGCGCCCGGCGGGGGTGAGATCGGGCTCAGCATAGATGCGGTGCTGGAATTCGTCCACCATCGTGCCGTAGGGCAGAAAACTCAGCGCATCGAGCGCGTGCTGGAAGCGGTAGCGCTGCGCGTCGCCCGCCTGCGGGAAAAAGCCGTCGAGATACGGCCAGGCGAAAAACTCCATGCTCATCGAGTGCGTTTCGGCGGTCTCCATGCCGCCGCAGCCGAGCTCGAGCGCGAAGCGGTTGTTCGCGATCAGGTAGGCGTTGAGCGCATGACCGGCCTCGTGCGTCACGACGTCCACGTCGCCGGAGGTGCCGTTGAAGTTTGCGAGGATGAACGGCTGATGGTACTTGACAAACTCCGTGCAGTAGCCGCCGCCCCACTTGTTCGGGCGCGCATCGACGTCGAAGGCCTCGTTTTGGCACATCATGCGGAAAAACGCGCCCGGAACGTCGCCCATGGCGTCATACATTTTCTGCGCAGCGGCGAAGAGCGCCTCCTTGCCGCAGGGCGTCGGGTCGCCGCCGGGGGCAAAGACCTCGTTGTCGTAGAGGCGGAACGTGTCGATGCCGAGACGCTTCGCGTTTTCCAGCCGCAGCCGCGACACGACCGGCACGATGTCGCGCACGATGTTCTCGCGAAACGTCTGCACGGCCTGCACATCGTAGCACATACGCTCCATGCGGCAGTAGCCGAGCTCGATGAAGTTTTCATACCCCATTTTCCTGGCCATCCGGTCGCGCACGTGCACGAGCCGGTCAAAAATGTCATCGAGCTGCTCACTGTGTGCTTCCAGCGTCGTGCCGAGCACCTCGTAGCATTCTCTGCGTGTGGCGCGGTCGGCACTGCGGGCGTATTTCATCAGCATCGGGCGCGGCAGCTGTTCGCCCCGGAAGGGGAAGAGCATACCCGCCATGAGCTGGGCATATTCGCTGACGAGCTTGTTCTCCTCGACCATGTCGTCCACGATCTCCGGCGACATGCTCCGCCGCTGCAGCTCCATGCTGCGCAGCAGGATCGGCGAGAGCGCCTGCTCAAGCTCTGCCCGAAACGGGCTGTCGAGCACGGCGGAGGCATACTGCAGATCCAGGTTTTCGATCTCCGGACCGATCTCGTCATAGTAGTCCTTCTCGGCCAGATAAAACGGGTCGACGGTGTTGATCGTATAGCGCATATACGACAGCGACTGCGCCGTATCGTACTCCGTCTTGAGCGAGAGATATTCCGCGCGCGCTTCGAGGATCTCCTCGACGCTCCGTGCGCCGCGCACGCGCTCGATCACGTGCCGGAGTCCGGCGGTCATCTCCTCGCGCGTCACGCGCCGGTAGGGGAGTTGGGATACTTTCATGCTTGCTCCTTTCCAAGGTCTGCGGCGAAAAACTGCTTTTTGCGATGCAAAAATAAGAAATGTGCCATTTCCACGCCCCTGCGGGACAACCGGAAATGATGCACAAAAACTTCACGCACCGGCATTTGCGGCTTTTCACAGTGCAGCACACATGCATGGAGTTTTATGCCATCATATAACCGCGCTGCCGATTCGTCAAGAACTGTTTGCGCCTGTACCGAGATGCGAAAGCGAAGACGCCCCGGATGTCTGGCATCCGGGGCGCCGCGTGATTTATTCGGTTTCGTTTTTCGCCTGGTAGGCGCGCACATAGGCCACGAGCGTGTCGACGGTTTTCTCGATGCCGAGCTTGCCGCTGTTGACGACGAGGTCATAGCCGCGCGCATCGCCCCACTTCGTGTCGCAGTAGTAGTTGTGGTAGGCCTTGCGGTCGCGGTCGACGCGGCGCATCTCCTGCGCCGCCTGATCGGCCGTGAGGGATTTTTCCTCCATGAGCCGCTGGCGCTTCACGTCGGGCTTTCCGGCGATGAACAGGTGCACGGCGTTCGGGTTGGCGCGCAGCACATAATCCGAGCACCGGCCGAGCACGACGAACGACTCGCCGCTGTCGGCAAGCTCCTGAATGTGCTCGAACGTCTCGCGTGCGAGTGCATCCTCCGGCGCGTTGAAGTTCTCGCCGATGCGGCGCGACCACAGCAGGTGCACCGGCTTCTCGTCATAGCGCGCGGCGTCCTCGGCGTTGAAGACACTGGCCAGCAGCAGCTCCTTATCGTAAAACGCGATGCCGAGCTGTCTGGCGATCTGTTCGGCGATGTACTTGCCGCCGCTGCCGTGTTCACGGCCGACGGTCACGATGATTTGCTTCATGATGCGTTACCGCCTTTCTCAAAGTAGGGTCACAGGTATCTCAGAAACAGGCATCCCAGCGAGACCGCAATGACCAGTACGGTGGCCGGAACGCAGTATTTGCAGTATTTGCCCCAGCTGATGGGGTGGCCACTCTTGGCCGACACGGACGTGGCCACGACGTTGGCCGACGCGCCGATGGGCGTGGCGTTGCCGCCGAGGTCGGTGCCGAGCGAGAGCGCCCAGGCGATCACGCGCAGATCCATGCCCTGCGTCGCCGCGATGGACTGAATGACCGGCACCATGGTGGCCGCGAACGGGATGTTGTCGATCAGCGCACTGCACACGGCCGAGAGCAGCAGGATGATGACGATGACGGCCTTGATGCTGCCGCCGCTGATGCTCGAGATGAACTGCGCGATGAGCTTGAGCACGCCGGTCTGCTCCAGTCCCGCGACGGAGATGAACAGGCCGATGAAAAACAGCAGCGTCTTGTAGTCCACGCCGCGCAGCACTTCCTTCACGCCGGTGCTGCCGTTGGTGCACACGGTCACGAGCAGCGTCAGCGCTGCGACGATCACGCCGATGCACGCGACGGTCAGCCTGGTCTGCGCGTGTGTCACAAGCAGCGCGACCGCGATGAGAAACACGATCACATCCGCGACGAACGCCTTGCGGTCGGCGATGGCGGTCGCCGGGGCGGGGCAGACGGCGTCTGCCGGACGGGCAGCCTCACTCGCCTTGAGCGGCTTGCGGAAGCAAAGCCAGAAGAAGATCAGCACGAACACAAAGCAGATGCCGACGATCATGCCGGTGTTCTGGATGAAGTCCGTAAACGTATAGCCGAGCGCCGTGCCGATGATGATGTTGGGGGGATCGCCGCACATGGTGGCAGCGCCGCCGAGGTTCGCGCAAAAGACCTCCGACAGGATCATCGGGATGGGGTCAAAGCGCAGGATCTGCGCCAGCTCCAGCGTGACGGTCGCCAGAAACAGCACGACCGTGATGCTGTCGATGAACATGGCCAGAAACGCGGCCATGGCCATGAAGCACACCAGCAGCGGCACAACATGATAGTGCGTGGCTTTGGCCAGCGACAGGCACAGCCAGCGGAAGAACCCGGATTTGCCGAGCCCTTCGACCATGATCATCATACCGGTAATGAAGAAGATGGTCGACCAGTTGACGCCGGAGCTTGCACTCTCCGAGGCGCCGTACCAGAAGTCGGTGCGGAAGAACGCGCCGAGATTCAGCGCATTTTTGATCGCGTCCCAGCTGTGCATGCAGATGCCGAACACGACCACGAGTACAAGTGCCGCACTGCCGAGCGTGACATACTGGCGCTCGAATTTGTCCATAATGATGAGCGCAAACATGCCGACGAAGATGACGGCGGCGAGGATTTGAGCAGTCATAGGAAAAGACCTTCTTTCTTGCTTCCTGAATGTTGCGGGGGGCGCGGACGCAGGGCAGCGAAGAAAGAAACGATTGCTTTGCGACGGTGTTTCCCCCTGATCAGGAGAGGAATTCTAGCGCGCTCGGGGGTAAAAGTCAAGGGCTTTTTGCAAATCTGAGCGGGTTCTTATCAGACTTTCAAATGCTTGATATTACAGACATTTATAGGCGATGATCGTCGCGCCGCCCTTGCCCTCATAGCGCTTGATCTGGTATTTGTTCGGGAAGGCTGCCAGCAGCTCCGGCAGCTTGCTGTAGCCGTAGGCGCGGACGTTGAAGTCGGGCTTGACGCGTTTGATGTACAGCCCCGAGGAGCTGACGTTGACAAAGCCGTCGGCGTCCTGATACTTCTCGGAGGCGATGTGCAGCAGGTTGTGGATCTCGCGGATGTCGGGCTTTTTCGGCGCCGGTTCGGGTTCGGGTTCGGGTTCGGGGGCTGGTGCCGGTGTGGGCTCGACGGGTTTTTTCGTGCTGCGGGCGGTCTTTTTCGCCTTGCGCGCTGCGGGCTTTTTGGCGGCAGGCTCGGCCGTGTGCTCGACGGCGGGCTTGTCGTCCGCCTTGGCGAGGTAGTCGATGAGGATGAAGTCATCGCACGCGTTCTTAAATGACTCCGGCGTTGTCGTCACGCCCGCGCCGATGATGTATAGCCCCGACTCGCGCAGCCGGATGGCCAGCGGCGTGAAGTCGCTGTCGCTCGACACGAGCACGAGCGCGTCATACATATTTGTGTGCAGCAGGTCCATGGCTCCGATGACCATGGCGATGTCGGTCGTGTTCTTCCCGGTGACGTAGTCAAACTGCTGCTCGGCGCGGATGGCGAGGCGCTTGAGCTCCGATTCCCAGTTTTTCAGCGAGTCCTTGCGCCAGTTGCCGTAGGCTTTTTTCACAACGATGCGGCCGTAGGTCGACACCTCGTGCAGCACGGCTTCAAGTTTGGTCAGCTGCGTGTTGTCGGCATCGATCAAGACGGCGATTTTCTGAAAGTTTTCCATATATGTTGCTCCTGAGCTGCCGTATGGCAGAGATTTTTTCTTCATTATAGCGTTTTTGCGCGCAAAATGCAACGAAAGCGGGGCGCAGCTCCCGCTTTCATTGTCTGGTTTATGTGCCCGCGTCGGCGTCTGCCGGACACTGCCGTCCGTTGGGGTCAATATGTGTGTCGCCGGGCAGGAGCATCTGCGAGACCGGCAGGATCGTGTAACCGTCGGCGATGAGCGCCTCGATGATCCCGGCCAGTGCCTCCGGCGTGTGTTCGGCCGCGTTGTGAAACAGCACGATGCTGCCCGGCTGCACGCGCGTGAGCACGCGCGAGGTGATCTCGTCGCCGCTCAGCCCCTTCCAGTCGAGCGAATCCACGTCCCACTGGATGGCGTGCATCCCGAGGGCATTGATCGCGGAGATCACGGTGTCGTTGTACTCTCCGTAGGGGCAGCGAAACAGCGTCGGGCGTGTGCCGGTGACGGCGGCAATCTTGTCGGCGCAGGTGTTGACCTCCGCCTCGATCTGCTCGGCGCTGAGCTGCGCCATGTGCGGGTGCGTGCTCGAGTGGTTCATGACCTCGTTGCCCGCGTCTGCGAGCGCCTTGACCGACTCCGGATATTTGTCCACCCATTCGCCGACGACGAAGAACGTCGCGTGTACATTGTATTTGCCGAGGATGTCGATGAGCGTCTGTGTGTCTTCGTTGCCCCACGCCGCGTCGAACGTCAGGCTCACGACGCGGTCGTCGCGCTGCACACTGTAGATGGGCAGCACGCGCTTGGCCGCGCTCACGCCCACGATCGCGGGACTGTTCACCGCCCAGAACATGAGCGCGACGGCCAGCACCATTGCGCACGCGCTCAGCAGTTTCCGGTGTTTTCTGATGGCTTGGCGTACCTTGTGCATTGCACCACCTCCGGCTTTCTGCCCTCATCCTATGCGCGGGGGAGCGCGGATATGCGCCGGCTTCGGTTTACATAATTCATATGTGCAGACTGTGCTTGACGCGCGGCGGATTTTCCGCTATCATGAGCCGAACGATGAGGTGATGACGATGCAATTTCTCTGCGCGCCGATGGAGGGCGTGACCGGCGACCTGTTCCGGCAGGCGCAGCGGCAGACCTTTCCCGCGGCGGACAGCTACTATACGCCCTTTCTTTCGCCGACGGCGAACCGCACCTTTTCCCCGCGCGAGCTGCGCGAGATCGACCCGGCGCACAATGCGGGCATCCATGTCGTGCCGCAGCTCATGGGGCACTGCGCCGAGGATTTCCTCTGGATGGCGGGACGGCTTGCCGATATGGGCTACGACGAGGTGAACTTCAACCTCGGCTGCCCGTCGAACACGGTCACGGCGAAGAAAAAAGGCGCGGGCCTGCTCACGGAGCCGGAGCTGCTGCGGCAGTTTTTTGATGCCGTATTTGCCGCCTGCCCGCTGCCGGTCTCGGTCAAGACCCGCCTCGGCAAGACGACGGCGGAAGGCTTTCCCGCGCTGCTGGAGCTCTACAACGACTACCCGATCCGCGAGCTGATCGTGCATCCGCGCGTACAGGCGGATCAGTATCACGGGCAGCCGGATCTGGAGGCGTTCGCCTATGCGCTCGCGCACAGCCGCGCGCCGGTGTGCTACAACGGCGATCTGTTTGATGCGCCGGCCGTGCACGCGTTTCAGGCGCGGTTTCCGGCGGTGGAGCGCGTCATGCTCGGGCGCGGGTTGGCTGCCAATCCCGGCCTGATCGGTCAGCTGCGCACGGGCAAAGCGCCGACGGCGGCGCAGCTGCAGTTGTTTCACGACCGGCTCTACGCCGCCACACGCGCGCGCATTCCCGACCGGCGTGCGCTGCTGTTTCGCATGAAGGAGGCGTGGCGCTATCTCGGCTGCAGCTTTGCCGACGCTGAGCGTCCGCTGCGCCGCATCCGCAAGGCACAGGATATGACGGAGTATGACAGCGCGGTGCGCCAGCTCTTTGCGTCCTGCCCGGTGCGGGAGGATGCGGGCTACCGCGTCTGAAAATGTGTTTGTCCCCGGCAGCGCAGCTGCCGGGGACAAACTGTTTCCCAGACTTTGTTTTATGGATGCCAGCTGCTGTTGGGTCGATCGCCGGACTGCGGCTGCCAACCGTTGGGTGCACGGTCGCCCATGCTGCGCGGCAGGCTGCGGTAGAACGCGGCGCGTGACACGGCCATGTACGGCGTGAGCCACAGCGCCCCGATCCCGGCGGTCAGCACCGTCAGCAGCGCCCAGCCGAAAATGGTGGTGCCGACCGCGCCGATCAGATTGCGCAGGATTCCTTCCGAAACGCCCAGATCCTCGACGGCGGGAGCGGCCAGCACCTGGCCGATGGTGCCGCCGGAGAGCGCCAGCTCGGGCATGCCGGTGCGTCCGATGCCGAGCTTGTCGGTCAGGTACACGAAGGGATTCGGAGAGAGGGCGAAGAGCAGCATCACGCCCAGCAGCAGCAGCGCTTCGCCCATCAGGAACATCCACGGCCTTCCCCGGCCGGGCAGCAGGGTCCGCACCGTCCGCAGCAGGGTCAGCACCAGCAGTACGTAAGTGGCCAGCCCGAAAAGATTGAACAGCCAGTAGCCGAGGTGCGCGCCGAGGTTGCCGATCCAGTTGGCCGGTGGAGCATCCACGCCGCCGGTTACCGATGCCGCGTCCGCCGGCGAATAGGAGACGATCGCCAGAAACGCCAGCAGCACCAGCGCAAAATAAAAAATATACCGTACCCGGAAGCCGGAGTCCGTTTTCTCCCGGATGACCGCCTCATTCGCCATCGATCGCCACTACCCGTTTAAAGATTGCCGTTTTATTGAATTCAAAGACAGGAATTTTCTCAAATAGTAATATAATGCGGCACGCTTTCAATTGCAATGAACAAGCAGCCGGTTTCGCAGGGTTTTTTCGAGATCCGCCGCGCCGTTGAAACAGTGGGCTTCCCAGCCGCGCTCACGGGCGGCGGCGATCAGGTCGGGACGGTCGTCCACGTAGAGCGCGGGACGGCCGTACCGCTGCTCGAATGCTTCGTAGATCGCCGATTCCGGCTTCATCGCGCCGACTTCGAAGCTGTATACGCCCTCGGGGACGGCGGCGGCCCCGGCGAAAATTTGCCGTACCCGTTCCAGATGGAGGCAGGAGGTGTTGGAGAAAAAGACCGGCCGGATCCCGTGTTCCGGCAGTCGGGCAACCAGTTCGCTCATACCCGGCACCGGTGCGGCGATGATCGAGCAGAACGCTTCAAGCATCGCCTCCTTGTCCAGCTCCGATCCGGTCAGTTCCCGGAATCTTTCAAAATACTCGTCCGCGGTGAGCCGTCCCTTTTCCATCTCGTCATTCAGCACGAACAGTTCCCGCGGCACTTCCGCCGCCGAACGGTAGCCCAGCTTTGCAAAGCAGAGTTCACCGCGCACCTGCACGCAAACCTGTCCGATATCCAGCGCAATCACTTTCCGGTCCATCCTGTTTCCCTCCGTATTGACATTGGATACTTTATCACGTTTTTCTTGAAAACGCCAGTCGCATTTCTCCATTTCGCGCCATGGGGGAAGGGGACCCGGTTCACTTTTTATGATTTACGGGCACCTTTGAAAATTGGAAGAGCTGGTTGGAAGATGTGTTTTGCTCCCCACGGCCGCAATCTTGCGCGCGGCTGGTTATCTCTGAGTTCCGCCATTTGCAGGATCACGGTTCCTGCCGCAATTCGTGTTTTTTTCGGCCGAACCAATTGGGGGAGGTTCCGTTATTCCAGTTGACGCTCAATTGTTCCGGTCGGTCTCCGCTTGTCCAATTCCAATTTTTCATTTGCCCGACGCCGAGAAGCCACATCGCTTTTTCCGTCGTTTTTTCCGTTTTCTGCAATTCGCTTTTGTGGCATAGAAC
>ERZ827181.71-NODE-71-length-140564-cov-15.621540_pt1 | contig 140564 bp, 105 predicted proteins | sample MGYA00519778_ERZ827181 | MGnify/ENA primary metagenome ERZ827181 (study PRJEB31778, sample SAMEA3449273) | human gut metagenome | biome: human gut; feature: human-associated habitat; material: faeces | place: United Kingdom | collected 2010/2012 ...
GGCAAAAGACCCGAAGGGCGAGACGGTTTGCGCATGCAAACGCGAGTCAAAATTATCGATTGAGGGTCCTTGTCCAATGCGGCGTCTTTCATTAAAATCCACTGACTTTGGTGTTGACCCAGCGTTTGCTTAAGCGGGCTTGAAAGTGGTGCTCAAGGAGGGACTCGAACCCTCATGCCGTGAAGCATACGAACCTGAATCGTACGTGTCTACCAATTTCACCACTTGAGCTTTTTAAAGTTTTAAATCTTGGTTTTGCGCGCCGCGATGTCAAGCAATTCCGTATTCTTTTTGACTTGCCCGCATTCAATAGTTAATTTATCTGTTTGTTATGTATATTAAATTGCCACTTTTCTTTGTAGCGTTTTTAATTTCTACATTTTCCGCATTCGCAGCCGAATTTGTAAAATCAAAATCTCTTGCGGATAAATCTATCGTATGCGTACTCAGAACTCAATATCCCGTAGACCACCACAATACCGCCAATATTTTCCAAAGGGGGGAAATTAACCAAAATTCCTGGCATAAACTCGCAAAAAGCGGCTCGCGGCTTCTTAAAATCGATTTCGACGCAAAAGGGAATCCGTCGCAAACTATGCTGCTCGAACTTCCCAAAGGCATAATACGCGATGTCGAAGCCTCGTACGACGCCTCGCGCATTCTATTTTCCATGCGCAAATCCTTTGAAGACTCCTACCACATCTATGAGATGGACTTGCAGTCACGCAAAATAAGGCAGCTAACCCGCCTTGCGGAAGTCTCGGACATCGACCCAATTTATCTTCCCGACGGCGATATCGCATTTGCGTCCACGCGCGCCGCAAAATATTGCGGATGCAACAGGCATATAATGTGCAATCTCTATAAAATGTCGCCGGACGGTGCCAATATAACACAAATAGGCAATTCGATAGAGTTTGAGGGAACCCCGTCCATAACACGCGACGGGAAAATCCTATACACGCGTTGGGAATACGTTGACCGCAATTTTTCCGGAGCCCAAGGGCTCTGGACTTGCAATCCAGACGGAACCCGCCACGCCCTATACTGGGGCCAAGAGACAAAAAACCCCGCACTCAACGGCATCCAGATTCCAAATTCAAGCAAAGTTGCCGCAATACTGTCATCATGCCACGATATCGCATGGGGAGCGCTGGCTATTATCGACAAAAATATCGGCGTGGAAGGCGAAAAATCCGTAGTTAAAATTTTTCCGGAGAGCGCGAGAAAGCTTATCGACAAGCCCGGCGATAAATACGCAGACTCAATGAAGGCGGTTAAAATCAAATACGAGGACCCTGAACCAATTTCTGAGAAATTTATATTGTCATCAAGGCAGGCGTCGGAGAAATCGCAAACAATGAACCTGTATCTTACAGACATTGAAAGCGGCACGGACGTTCTCGTAGGGAAATCCACGGAAGGAATGGGGCTGTTCGACGCAAAGCTTCTCGAAAGGCGCACACCCCCTATGACCGCCGCCCCGCAACGCTCATACGACACATCGGAAAAGGCTCTCGCATATGTGAGCGACGTTTACGAGGGAACGCACTTAAAGGGCGTAAAAAGGGGAGATATAAAATATCTGCGCATAGTAGAGAATCCTCCAAAACTCTATTGGAGCGACGGATACTGGGAAAATGAAGGCTCGCAAGCACCTGCGATGAATTACGACGATTACGACGATAAAATAATACTCGGGACAGTCCCGGTCGAGAGCGACGGCTCGGCGTACTTTGAAGTTCCGGCAGAGAAATTCATATATTTGCAGGCGCTCGACGCCAACGGCGACATGCTCCAAACAATGAGAAGCGGAATGTCCATCCTGCCCGGTGAAATTGCGTCTTGCGCAGGTTGCCACGAATCACGCGCCGCCCCTCCGCCGGCGTCACTGAGGCATTCGCTTGCGCTGAAGAGACAGCCGAGCAAAATAAAGCCGGCACCGGCAGGCGCAACTGGCTCGGAATTTTCATACATAAAAAACATACAGCCTATACTCGACAAACATTGCGTGAAATGCCACGACTTTGGCGGAAAAGGCTCGGCGAAAATCGTCCTTTGCGGCGACAGGGGGCTTGTATTCAACCAGTCGTATTTGCAGCTGCACTCTAAGAAGGCAATATCCGCAATCGGCGCGGGGCCCGACGCCGTTGTGGAGGCGAACACATGGGGCGCAAAACACAGCAAAATAGTCCGCATGATAAGAAACGGCCATAGCGGCGTAAAAATGCCCGAAAGCGAATTTGCCATTCTACGCGCATGGATAGATCTCAACGCGCCGTACTATTCCACAGAAGACAGCGCATATCCGCAAAATCCCTCTGGACGCTCTCCGCTCGCATTCTCGGAAATACAGAGGATTTTCGAGCTTGCGGCGCCCGAAGCTGAGAAGATCGGATACTCAAAGAAGGAAATTTTAGAGCAAAAGGCGCCGTTTGGCGTATGGAAAAACAACGTGATAAAAAACAGAATAGCCGCCCGCCTTTACCGCTTTGAAATAGTATCTTTTGACCGCCCGGAAATGTCGCCCATTTTCAAAGCTATTCCTAAGGGAACTCCCGCCTACGGCGAAGCGCTCGAAATTATACGTCAAGGCGCACGGAGGCTCGAAAGCAAAGCTCGCGCAGACATGGAATGCTTTGCAGCTTCCGAAGACGCGAAAAGTAAAAACAAGCGGGCAGCCGCCCTTCGACGCCTTGAAGAATCCGCAAGAAAGGCCATCGAAAACGGCGAAAAATTTTTTGACCCAAAGACCTTGAACGACATATCGGAATACCTTTCCGAAAATTAATCCTCCGCCCTGCCCGTCCCATTTTTAATCAGCCGCACTGCATAAAAAATTTTTAAAGATTTTTTTGCTCTTACGCATAAAGTAGTATTGACTTGTCGTGCGTATTTTTGCGGTCTATATCAAAAATTATATAGTTTTTCATCTGCCATATATGTTCGATTTTTATTGATTTAATAAACTTTTGTGCGATATTCTAATTACAGAAAGAAGAAAATATGACAGAAGAACCCTCACTTTTATCGCAAATACTATGCGTCATATTTTGCCTGTTCATAACCGGCGGCTTCATATTCTTTTTGTGTATTCTGAATTATATTTTCAAGCATGCTAAATGTAATCCATTAGGTAAATATATACCCATGTAAAATCTTCCCGCATAACATCTGTGCGTCCCTCAATTCGCGGTTAAGCCGGTTGAGGGATTTTTCGTCTATGAGGGCAGCTTGCGCATCGAAGATAATGATTTTGTTAAGCACACATTTGCGTCGAACCGACATTCCGGAGGGAGAGCCTTACAACCGACTATACGAGCCTCCAGACTTTAAGACGTTACCATACGTAAATATACAAATATACTTCTCCCGCATGGGTATTGCAAGGTTGCGCGCCTTCTTTGGGCGCACCGTTCCGCCGTAATATTGCAGCGCAACCCCAGGCTTGTTTACCACTACCGAAGCTTTTGTGTCGGTGTTTGATTTAAATATGCTGCTTGCCGCGTCCTGCCAAAAGCTCCTGCCGCCGTTTGACAAAAACTTGTTGCGCAAGTCCACTTCCATACGCTTGGCTATCTTGCCCATCAACACGCCGCGCTTTTTATCAAAGCCATTTATAAGCGCCTCTATGCGCTCCTTTGTATTGCCGGAGAACTTTACGTCTATGTTAAGCATAATAGCCCTCCGTTTCTAAATGCTTGACTTGCGCGGAATTTTCACGATTGTGAAAAGCGTGGAAGTAAAAATTGGACAGTATTCGCACCCTATCTTTGAGTTTATTCACAAAGAACGTGAGCGCGTTTGCGCCGCAACCGATATGTCTGAGGAAGAACGCGACAATCGACTTTACGAACTTGGCGAGCTTAAAAAACTTTCCATGCCGTACAGACGTGCTGATACCATTCCATACGTAATGGAACGCTACGTTGCCCGCCTTAAGAGCGGCAAGAACTATTACTCCCAGCGTCCGCTTCATTGGGATTCCTCCACCGTTAAATAAAGCGTGTCGCCGCGTACTTCCTTTTTTAGGATTTTCATTCTTCCTCCGCGCTTATTCAGGCGCCCGCCAAGGAAGCGGAAATGCGTGCGCAAAGTCTTTTCAAGACTTCTCCCGACGGCGGCATTTACCCTCCCTTGTCTCCGAAAGCTTTTTCTGTAAAGTTTAAATCTGCTTTACAGAAGCGCCTTTTACCGATTTGGCTGTAAATTCTAAAAGCATCTTTTCCTCTTGATTTTTAAAATGTTTTGGCCGATAGTGCTTGTGTCAGTGGTGGAAGTGCGGTGCGACCGCGATACTTTGCCATTGAGTGTCGCACGGAGTCGCAAACGGGCGGCACTCCTTTTTTAGTGTTTTAATATCAGTCTTCCTTTTCTGAATTTGTCCAACTCCTCTACCTTGTTGATGTACCATGTACAGACTACTGTGCCATTCGATACGGCGACTGCTATTCCATTTGCTTTCCCTCCGAGAGGTTCAAATATATCCCCTACTCCATCTTAATGCAAACTTCGCAAAATTCTAAAACTTCAAATAGAAGCCCCTGCCGGCAACAAATTTTTTGCGCAGTATTCTTATTATTAGCCAACTTGTTTTCACGTTACTCTTAGGTATTATTAGCCGCAATTTTTGAGCCCGGAAAATTTTTGCATGCGGGAAAACTGTGCGCACAAAAAAAGCGCCCCTTTATATGGGGCGCCAAATTTTACCTTGCCTATTCGTTGGGCGCGCTTCGCAGTTTTTGCCCGCAAGGCATAACCTGCCCGCCGGTCAAAAACTTCAGAAAGATGAAAGCCTATTCTTCGCCGAGCGGCTTTGGCTTGTCTTTCGACAATTCGTACGGATCGAGCAAGTCAGGCCTCAACTCCTCGTCTTGCTTTTGCACGTCGGCGACCCAGCCTCCGCCGAGCGCAGATATAAGGTTTACGTACGCCTTAAACCTGTCGCCCCTAAGCGATATTTGCGCGCGCTCGTTGGATAGCGCAAGCCTCTGGGCGTCGCTTACGGAGAAGTAGTCTATGTAGCCGTGGTCGTACTGCGTCTGCGTCAGATCCTGAACCTTCAACGACGCCTTTACGACATCAGTGCGTTTATCGTATTCGCGCTTCAAATAATTTATCTGCGCAAGCGCGTTTTCGACCTCTCCTATTGCGCTTAAAACAATGCTCTTGTAGTTTTCGACTGCCTCTTTGTGGGCGGCGAGCGCAACTTGCTTTTGCGCGTATATCCTGCCCGCCTGGAAAATAGGTATATATATTTGCGGGCTTATACCCCATGCAAAGCTCGAAGAATTTATGAGCTTGTCAATCTTTTCGGCGGAAAGGCTCGTGTCTGCCGAAAACGATATCGTCGGGAAGTACGCCGCATGAGCTGCGCCGATTCGCGCGTTGGCGGCATAGACTTTGCGTTCGGCCTGGGCGACGTCCGGCCTGCGCTCCAACAGTTCTGACGGTATTGCGGCCGGCAACTGCGGAAGCGTTTCCGGAAGCGGAGACGGCTTAATGTTGAGCTGCGACGGAACGGTCCCCACCAGTATTGCGATATCGTTGCGCGCTATGGCCATCTGCCTTTCGACAGATGCGAGCTGCGCGGAGGCGTCGTACTCTTCCTGCAAGGCTCTTTGCATATCTACATCGTTCGCTTCGCCGTACTTCAAGCGGCGGGCGACGTACTGGGTCTGGTCTTTGCGGACCTTTACTGTGCGTTCAAGCAACTCTATTTCAGACGAATACTGCCTTATGGTAAAATAGAGCGTGGCAACTTGCGCCTGCATCAAAAGCATCAAGTTTTCGTATTCGTCGAGCGACGCCTGCGCTTCGGCTACGTCGGATTCTATTATGCTGCGGATTCTTCCGAAGAGGTCGAGGTCCCAAGTGATTCCAAAGCCTGCCGCCCAGTTGTCGTAAGTGCCAGAATAGCCCCTGGCATTTCTTGAAGTGCCAGTGCGCGAGTATGAGGCGTTTCCGTTAAGCTGCGGATACAAGTCGCTCTGGTCCATAAGGGCTGTTTCGCGGGCTTGTTCCACGCGCCAGAAGGCAGCCTTCAAGTCGGGGCTGTTCTCGCGGCACTGTTTTAATAGAGAATCGAGAGTCTTGTCGTTGAATACTTTCCACCAGTCGCCCTTGGGCAGAGAATCTGCGGGAAGCGCCGTCTTCCACAGGCCTTCGTCGCGGGAGAAGTGTTCTTTCATCAGCTCTTCTTCCGCAATTTTAAAGCTCGGCTCAACGTAGTCGGGGCCCACCATGCACCCCGCAAGAGCAAGCGCGGACACCGTGAAAACGGCATTTGCGATTTTTCCTTGTTTCATATGTATATTATTGCTGCACTTTGTAATTTTTCCGAATCAGATAAAAGAATACCGGCGTAAAGAGTAGCCCGAGAAGCGTGACGCCTATCATTCCGAAGAATACCGACGTTCCCAGTGCCTGGCGCAATTCCGACGCCGAACCCGTTGCAAACGCCAGCGGAACCACGCCCAAGATGAACGCGAAAGACGTCATCAATATCGGACGCAAACGGTTCTTCGCCGCATTGCTTACGCTCGACACGATTTCCTCGCCCTTTTCCTGTCTTTGTTTTGCGAATTCTACTATAAGTATTGCGTTCTTACAGGCAAGCCCAATCAGCACGATAAATCCGATTTGCGTCATAATATTGTTGTCCATGCCCCTCAACAATACGCCGGCAATCGCGAACAGAAGCACCAGAGGCACTACGAGTATGACGGAAAGCGGCAACCTCCAGCTTTCGTACAGCGCCGCGAGCACGAGGTACACAAAGAGCACACACATCGCAAAAATTATCGTCGCTGTATTTCCGACGCGCTTTTCCTGGAAAGCCAAGTCGGTCCATTCTATGCCCATGCCGGAAGGCAAAACCTCGGCCGCGATTTTTTCAATCGCCTCCATTGCCTGCCCCGTACTGTATCCTGGCGCGAGGTTTCCGGTGACTTCGGCCGCCGGATACAGATTGTATCTCGCGACGCTTTCCGGTCCGATCGTGCGGCGAATGTTGGCGACAGATCCGAGCGGAACATTTACCCCGCGCACGTTCGGAACTTTTAGGTTGTAAATGTCGGAAACATCGCCGCGCTGCGTGTCCTCAGCCTGGGCGACAACCCTGTAAACGCGGTTTAGAATGTTGAAGTCGTTGACATAGACAGAACCGAGGTTGTACTGCATTGTCTCGAAAATCGAGCTTATCGGAACGCTCAACTTTTGCGCCCTTTCGCGGTCGATATCCACATACAGCTGCGGAGACGATATGCGGTACGTAGTGAACGCGAGTATGCTCTCCGGAGACTCCGTCGCCTTTGCCGCTATCAACTTTGTGTATTTTTCGACAGCCTTTATGCCGTGTGAGGTTCTATCCTGCACCATCAGCTTGTAGTCGCCGCCCATGCCGATACCGTTTACGGCGGGAGGTGTCATGACAAAGCAAGAGGCTTCGGGAACTTCTTTTTGGAGCATTCCGTAAATCCCGCCTATGATGCTGTCGAGAGTTATGCCCTTCTCTTCGCGCTCGGCCTTGGATTTAAGCTTCATAAAGTTCGCGCCCGCGTTTGAGGTTTTCGCCATAGTCGCGCCGTTTAGCCCGACGATGGACATTACGTCCTCAATGCCGTCCATTTTTGATAAAAGTTTTTGGATTTTCAGCTGCACTGCGTTGGTGTGCGCAAATGTCAAGCCGTCGGGCAGCTGCAGCGTCACGAAAATATAGCCCGTATCCTGTTTTGGAATAAAGCCTTTTGGAGTGATTTCAAACAGGTACACCGTAAGCGCCAGAAGCCCGGCGTACAAAATTAAGACAATGGGCCACACCTTCACCGCGATTTTCACAAAGCCGCGGTATTTTTCCGACACCCACGCGAAAGTTGCGTTGAACCCCTTAAAGAACCACCCAAACAGGAAATTCCATATTTTTGTAAAGAAGTCGGGGTTTTCGTGGTGGCGGAGCATAATCGCGCAAAGCGCCGGCGAAAGTGTGAGCGAAACTATGCCGGAGAAAATGGTTGAAACTGCAATGGTAAGCGCGAACTGGCGGTAGAATTGCCCGGATATGCCCTCGATAAACGCAGTCGGAACAAACACGCTAGAAAGCACGAGCACGATTGCAATCAACGCGCCCTGCACCTGCGTCATCGCCTTTTTGGTTGCCTCCTTTGCGTCCAAGCCGTCGCGCATGTTTCGCTCTACGTTTTCGACGACGACAATCGCGTCGTCAACGACAATGCCTATCGCGAGCACCAAGCCGAATAGCGACAAATTGTTGATGGAAAATCCAAAAAACGACATCATCGCAAACGTGCCTATGAGCGACACTGGTATTGCAAACAGCGGTATTACGGCAGCCCGCCAATTTTGCAAAAATACCATCATGACTATGACAACCAGTATGATTGCCTCGTATATCGTATGGTAAACCGCATTGACGGAGTCCCTAATATATGTCGTGTTGTCGAGACCGATGTGGTAGTCGACTCCCGGGGGGAAATTCTTGCGCATTTCTTCGAGAGTTGCGTGTATGCGGTTTGCGGTGTCGAGCGCGTTGGAGCCCGGCAGCTGGTACATTGCAATCGAGACAGAAGACTTGCCGTTTAGGTAGGATTCGTCCGAGTATGTGTATGCCCCAAGCTCGACGCGGGCGACGTCTTTTAACTGCACTATTTTGCCGTCGTCGGTGTATTTTATTATGATGTTTTCAAATTCCTCGGGGCTTTTCAGGCGGCCCTGGGTATTTATCATAAGCTCGTAGGCGGCGTTGGGATTGGTGAAGGGGGGCTGGTTCAGCTTTCCGGCGGCCACCTGCTTGTTTTGCTCGCGCAGAGAGGCTATGACTTGCGAAGCCGTCATATTGAAGTGCGAAAGCCTGTCGGGGTTTAGCCAAACTCTCATGCTGTACTCGCGCGCGCCGAAGATGTTGATGTCGCTAACGCCGAATACGCGCGCGAGCCTGTCTTTCATCTGGGTGATTGCGTAGTTGGTCAGATACAGCTTGTCGCGGCTGCCGTCCGGCGAGTACAAGTTGGCAACCACGAGCATATCGGGCGAACGCTTTTTGACGGTGACGCCTATGCTGCGGACTTCCTCGGGGAGTCGCGGCTCTGCGATTGCGATTCTATTCTGGACGAGAACCTGCGCCGTGTCGATGTTTGTCCCGACTTCAAATGTCACTGTGATTGTCGCGGAGCCGTCGGCGTTGCACTGGCTGGACATGTACATCATATTTTCGACGCCGTTGATTTCCTGTTCGAGCGGCGCGATGGCTGTGTCCATAAGTATTTCCGGAGACGCCCCCGGATAGTTTACGGTCACGGTAATGGACGGCGGGACGACGTCCGGGTACTGGGTTACGGGCAAACGCACGTAGCCGACTATGCCCACGAGGGTGATTACAATTGAAATCACCGCCGCAAAAATGGGCCTGTCTATAAAAAAGTGCGAGAATTTCATCTTATGCGAAAAGTTTTGCGTTATTTAGATTGCGCCAAGGGCAGCGGAGTGACTTTCGCCCCGGGTGCGGCGCGTTGCAGCCCGACAAATATTACGTCGTCGTTTTCGGTGACGCCCTCCTCTATCGCGCGGTATTTCCCGAAAAGCCTTCCGATTTTTACCGGGCGGTATTCGACAATCCCGTCTTTATTTACAACCAAAACATAGCGGTTTATGAGGTCGGTGCCTATGATTTCTTCGGGAAGGACTAAAAATTCCTGGGCCTTTCCGCCGCGCACTTTTATTTTGCCGAACATGCCTGCCGCGAGGTAGTGGTCGGGATTTTTAATGTCGGCGCGCATTGTGAGGCTCGCGGTCTGTGAGCCGATGCGGTTGTCGAAATAAGTAAGTTCGCCTTTGAAGGGCTTGTGTTCTTCGCCCCAGAGGGTCATCTCTACGGGCGGGCCTTTGCGGTTTATTACGTCTATTTCTTTAAACAATCCGCTGTTTTGGTAGCGGAGCATGTCGCGCTCGCTAATTTCAAAATATGCCTGCACGATGCTGCTGTTGACTATTGTCGTAAGCACTGTGGTATTGGCGGTGATAAGGTTCCCCGGGTCAACCAAGCGCTGGGAAACTTTGCCCGATATCGGCGCGCGGATATGTGTGTATTCGAGGTTTAGTTCAGCCTCTTTCAAGAGGGCCTGCGCGTTTAAAAGGCTCGCTTCGGTGCTGAGGACGTCCGATTCGCGCGTATCGTATATTTCTTTGGAAATGGCGTTTGATTTCAACAAATCCTTCGCTCTTTCGAGATTGGTCTTGGCCAACAGAAGTCGCGCCTCTACCTCTTTGACGGAGGCTTTTGCGGCGGCGAGCGACGCTTCGTACGGACGGGGATCGATTACAAACAGAAGGTCGCCTGCCTTTACAATCTGGCCCTCTTTAAAGAATATTTTTTCGAGGTAGCCGCTCACGCGCGAGCGCAATTCAACAAATTCGAGAGGCTCGACCCTCGCGGTATATTCGTCCCAAACCTCAAAGGTCTTTTTAATGGGCTTGGAAACCTGCACTTCCGGGGCGGAATGGGCTATCTGCGGGGCTTTTTTGCCGCAGCCTGAAACCGCGATAAAAGCGGCGCCCGCGAGCGCGAAGGCCGATAATTTTGCCAATACATTCCATGTCTTGATATTTTTCATATATTTTAGCTATAAAGTTGGGTTGCGTTTTATTAGTTCGTCGAATATTTCGCCTATAATCTCTATTACTTCGCCGGTTTTGTCCGGCCCGAGGTGTTCCCAGCCCGCGACTTTTTGGAATCCCGCGCGGGAACAGTTAAATATGTGGACTTGCCCTACGAGCATGTGGGCCGCGATTCTTGCCTTGTCTCCTTTTATCGCCCCGCAAGATGCAATCGACATCAAGTGGGCGAGCATTTCAAGCTCCGCGCGGAATACGTCTATAAATATCTCGAAAACCTGCGTTTGGTACAATTCCTCGCGCGTTATTATGAGAATTATGGAGCGCAAAATGTAGTCCGGAACTTTTTTTGAGGAGAGTTTTGTGCGCAAAAAATCGAGCGTGAGCTTCCGCGCCTCAAACGGGTCCTCCGATTTCAGGACATCGGCAAACCTATTGAAGTACGGCTCGTTCATATATTTTATGAAGTCCCGTATTTGGCGTGCGAGCTCCATATATAGTTCATTTTTCCCGCCGAAATAGTAGCTTATCGCCGCGTGGTTGACATTTGCCTTGGCGGCGATTTCCCGCGTTCTGGCACCGGCAAGAGAGCGCAGACCGAACTCTTCGAGGGCGGCTTTGAATATGCGCGCTTTTGGGTCGTCGCACCTGCCTTCGGAAAGTTCGAGTATGTAATTCTTTTCGGACATCTGAAAAAAAATAATTTTTAACCAAATGGTTTAATCATTTGGTTTGTCAAGAATTTTCAGTTATTTTTTTATTTTTTTGTGCTTGCGGATTTTTGCCCCAGGGAAGCGCCCAGGGAACACATATACATAACCCATTTATTTTTAGTATATTAAAGTAAATAAACAAAAAAATACGGATAAATATTCAAATTAGGGGAAAGCCTTTCGGAAACTTAAAATAAAAATTTTGAAAGCTGCATTAGAAAAATACTGCGAAAAAAAATTTGCCTTTTTAATGCAATAAATACCTGTGCGGACAGCACAAAATTTTTTCTTCAACACATAGTACTTAGAAGAAAGTAGGTAAAATAAAATAGCACGCACAGATTTATGGAGGGGGCTTTTTCTTGACTTTTCTTTCCTTCGGCATTTTTTTTAACCTACACACAAACGCATATGAAATTAAGACTTCTACAATTGGCGGCGATTTTTATCGCAACTCCTTTCTTAACACTCGCAAAAGACCCGTTTGCAGGCTTTTACGAAGGAAAAATAACCGGGGCGAAATCCTATCCCCTGCAAGACTCTCCGGAAGTCTATGGCAGGGTTGTTAAAAACGCGGACGGCACGTATAAATTCGACCTTCTCTCGGGCATTTTTGTGCGCTCGGAATCGCATTGCAGCGCCACAAATCTCTCCGCAAAAGACGGGAAAATCGAGCTTAAAAACACGAGCGGCGCAAACTTGACGGGCGAAATAACCCCGCAAACCGTCACGGCAAAGGGCACTATCGGCGGGAATCAAAAAGTCGAGCTGTCTTTGAAGCGCATGAACGTAAAATCCCCGACGCTCGGACTGGAAGCCCCCGAAGGGGCAGTTGTGCTTTTTGACGGCAAAGATATGTCAAAATGGGTTCAGGCACATAACGGCTCCGAATGCGCATGGGAACTAAAAGACGGCGGAATGATTTCAAAGCCGCTAATGGTTGACGGCAAAAGGCGCGACGGCACAATACGCTCGAAAGGCAAGTTCGGGGCGTTCAGAATGCACCTTGAATTTAAAATTCCACCGACGGGCCCCGGAAATTCGGGCGTGTACGTCGGCCCGTACGAAATTCAGGTACTCAACTCATTCGGGCGCGAGGGCTCTTGGTACGATTGCGGCTCGATTTACCGCCAGCACCCGCCGAAAGTAAACGCCTCCATCGAGCCCGAAGCGTGGCAGACCTACGACATCGAGTTCCACCCCGCAAAATTTGACGGAGACCGCCTCATAAGCCACCCGACCTTTACCGTTTACCACAACGGCGTGAGAATCCACAACGACGACCCCGTATATTACGATACCCGCCTGCACCCGGCCCACGGCGCGAAATACCGCCACAAGCTCGCAAATTGGCCGATAGAGCTGCAAGACCACGGCAATCCCGTTTCGTACAGGAATATATGGATTCAAAATCTGTAAAAATAAAATCTTTTGCGGCGGCAACTTTTGCCGCCGCTCTCATTTCTGCGCAAGGCTCCGATATAGTCGCGCACCGCGGCGAAAATTCACAGGCGCCCGAAAATTCTATTCCCGCATTTGAGGCCGCATTTGCAAACGGCGCAAAATTTATCGAGGGCGACTTCTACCTTCTCGAATGCGGAGAGATGATATGCCTGCACGGCCAGGGGGAACTCGAAAAGCTTGCGGGCATCAAGAAGCCGCTAATGAAGCTTAACAAGGACGATTTGCGCTCGATAGACTTGGCGTCAGTTAAATTTAGGCATCTATCGCCGGTTAGGATACCGACTATAGCTGAAGTTTTCGCGGCAATTCCCGAGGGGAAATCGATTTTTTTTGAAATAAAAAACTATCCGAAAGGTTTTTTTGAGAAGCTCGAAGCTGAAAGGAAGGCTGCGGGCATTAGCGAAGAGCAAATATCGCTTATAGCATTCGATTTCAACGCCCTCAAAGACGCAAAAGCCCGAAACCCGCGCTACAAATGCTACTTTTTGTACAATACAAAAAAGGTCGGAGAAAAAATCACCCCGTCCGCCGATGAAATCGCGGCCCGCGTTAAATCTGCAAACCTCGACGGAGTCGATGTTGCATGCTGGGGTATCGACAAAGACTATATTAGCGCGCTTAAATCCCGCGGGCTGTACGTCGCTGTCTGGACCGTAAACAACCCGAAGGATATGGAGAAATTCGTGGAATGGGGGGTTGATTCAATAACGACTGACAAGTGCGGCGATTTTATAAAAATTCTATCTTCAAAACACTCCAAACCTTAATCGGCACTGCACTTTTATCGGAGAGAACCCCGTTTTAAGGATTTATTTTTTTGTGGGAAATAGAATCTTTAAAGTCCGCAAAAAGCTTCCCGCCATTTAAATTTTGCCCGAAAGTTTTTATAAAAATTTGCAGACGGCCCGTCTCCCAACTTGCGGGAAATTTTTAAATTATTTAGAATACCGAGCAAAAAAGTTGCGTACAACGCTAACAAACGGGAAACTAAATCACACAATATATTCTACAATAATCACTAAGAGAACTAAACTAAAAACTATCCCCATCACTCCATAAAAAAAAATTTGACAACCCCTCAAATTGAGTCTAACCCACGTAGGGGAAAATCCACCGATTATGAACAATAGCATTGACGAAACATTCTTTCTTAACGCCGACGCGTTTTTCGCCCAAAACGCGGCATTCGGTTTAACTTACGACGACGTGTCGCTCGCGACGCAATACTCCGATATTCTACCGCGCCAGACGCGCCTGGACACTTCAATTTCAGATAAAGTATCGCTGGCGCTTCCCATAATTTCCTCGGACATGGATACCGTCACAGAGTCGCAGATGGCGATAGGAATGGCGCTCAATGGCGGCCTTGGGCTGATACATTGCAATATGTCGCAAAAGGAGCAGCAAGTCGAGGTCGCTCGCGTAAAAAATTACATACACGGGCTGATACAGGAGCCGATAAAAGTATCGCCTGAAATGCATATCGGCGATGTCCTAAAACTTGTAGCGGATAAAAATTTCAGGTTCAGAACCTTCCCCGTTGTTGACTCATCAAACAAGCTCGTGGGACTTCTGCCCGGAAGCATTGTAAAGGACCGCTACGCCGCCCTTCCCGTTTCGCGCGCTATGACCCCCCGCAAAGACGTCTTCACTGTCGACCAGAAGGACCTCGGCTCCGATCCCATAGCAGTAGCCGACGCATTTTTCGACAAGCACTTCGGCGTGCATAAGCTCCTTGTGGTGGACTCCGACGATAAGCTTCGCGGGCTCTTTACTTTAAGCGATATCGAGCGCATCTCCGACGAGCGCTCCTCAACCCAGAAAAACGCCCGCGACTCAAAGTTCCGCCTCTTGTGCGGAGCCTCTATTGCGCTAATGCGCAAGCCCGACGGCTCGCTCGACCTCGAAAGCATAATATCGCACGTCGGCAAGCTCGTGGACGAGGGGCTCGACGTCGCCGCCGTTTCCACAGCCCACGGCTTTACGCTCGGCGTTGGAACAGCCGTAAAGGAAATCCGCAAGGCATTCCCGGAAATTACGATAATCGGAGGGAATGTGACGAACGCCGCAGGGGTAGAATACCTCGCAGAATGCGGCGCGGACGCAATAAAAATCGGACAGGGGCCGGGCTCGATTTGTACAACGCGCATGGTGGCGGGCGTTGGCATTCCGCAGCTTACTGCGCTCTACGTTTGCTCCAAGCAGGCGAGAAAACTCGGCGTGCGCACGATTGCCGACGGCGGCATAACTAAGAGCGGCGACATGGTAAAGGCGCTCACCCTCGCCGACGCCATGATATGCGGCGGGCTGTTGGCAGGCTGCCCAGAGGCGCCCGGACAGGTCATGGAGATAAACGGCAAGATGTACAAGCAGTACCGCGGCATGGGAAGCCTTTCCGCAATGAAGGCAGGCAGCGCCGCGAGATACGGGCACGATTTCAAGGTAAAAAGCGACAAAATTACCGCCGAAGGCGTCGAGGCACTCAAAGAGGTCTCTATGTCGCTCGACAGTGTTTTGATGCAGTTTGTAGGCGGAATACAAAGCGGCATGGGGTATCTCGGCGCGGCGGATCTGCCGGCATTGAGGGCGAACGCAAGGTATATACGCGTGACAGGCGCGGGCCAGCGCGAATCCGCCCCGCACGACGTTATTGAAATCAAGCAGCCAAAAAAATAAAAGGATTCTGCAAAAAAGCCCGAAGTTTTCAGCTTCGGGCTTTTTTTTGGACTGCGGAAAATCCGTATTGGTTTTGCGCTTTTATTAAGTCTATTACAGGCGAGAGATTGCCACATAAGCGGCGCGCTGAAATGCCGTTTTTACGCGGGCGCTGTACAAAGTACAGCGTGCTAAATAAATTTATCCCGATAAAATTTTGCGGGGCCCTGAAATTTTTAACATCCGCACAATTCGGGAATTTTCAAATAAAGCAAGCCGCAAAAAAAACGGAGGCGACCATGCGCCTCCGCTATAAGAAAAAAAAATTTCAGTTTAAAAATCAGAGCGGCTGAACCCAGATGTTTCTGTAAGCAACCTTGTTGGAGTGGTCTTGCAGGTTGAGCTTTATTCCGTTTCTGGGGTGCTTAAAGTTTGCGAAGCTGCGCGGGCCGATGCTCGTGCAAGAATATACCGGCGTATCCTTTTGAACGAGAACTCCGTTGAGGTAAACCGTGAATTTCGGGTATTCAACAAGATTGTCGCCGTCGAATTTTGCGGGGTGGTATTCGATATCGTAGGTCTGCCAAGCTTCGGGTTCGAGAGAGGCGTTTACATACGGAGGATGCATGCGGTATATGGAGCCACATTCGTCCCAATAACCCTCGGCTCCGAAGGAGTCGAGAACTTGCACTTCATAGGGCCCGAAAATTACGCCGGAATTTCCCCTGCCCTGTGTGCGCGCCACACCGTACTCTGCCGGAGTTTTAAATTCGAGATGCAGGCGTATAGCGTCAAACGACTGTTTCGTGCGGAGAGTTCCGTTCAAGTGCTTTCCGTTTTTATCTTTTCCGCCGCCCGTGACAATCATTGCGCCGTCCTTTATCTGCCAGTGCGCGGGGCCTTCGCCGGCAGTGCGCTCAAATGCGGACAAGTCTTTTCCGTCAAAGAGAACTATCGCGCCCATCGGCGGCTTTTTTCCGAGAGTCGGAGGGACGATATTCATTCTTTTCAGGGAAATTTTTGCGGGCTTGCCGTTGTAAGTCACATCGGCGTCGATTTTCTGGGGGGTTATCTTGCCGTTGAGTTTTAGATTTCCCGCGTCTTTTAAAATTATCTCGTTGTTTTCCGCGGAGAGAGAATCGACAATCGTGTGCGGTTCGGCGCGCGCCATAATCTGCGAAAGCAGTTTCAGCCTATACCCATTGGGGCCCCTGTAAACTTCAGCGAACAAGTCCGGGAAGTTGCCGAGCGGATAGCCCTTGGCGCCGATAATCTCGCCCTGATAAAACCCTACAAAAGGATCTTTTTGGGCGAATCCGGTTAAAGTTAAAAGTGAAGCAAGCAAGCAAAATAAAAACTTTTTCATAAGCGAAAAAGCTTATGTTAATTCGCGCTTTCGTCAATATTTTCTTTGACGGTTTGCTAAAAACGCGCCGGACATTTTAAGCCGATAATCCGCAAAATGAGCGCATTATTCTACTGTTATTGGGAAAATAAAAAACGAATTTTGGACGTTTGATAAACTTTTTCGCGCTTTACAAAGCCTATGGGAAAGTGGAAATTTTAGCCAAAAAGCAGAAAGCCTATTTTTTGGGGATAAATTGCGGGCGCTTAAAATCCGCCAAAAAGCCCACGCAAAAATTAGCCGCGCAATTTCACCTAAAACAATGCAGCTTGCAAATACGCCCCCCCCAAAAAAAGCATCACAAACTTTTAAAAATTTCCGCGTTCGCAATAAGTATTATAAGAAAAAATCCGTCGGGAAGCACGCGCTTGCGGGCGTCCTCCAATATCAGCGCCTCTGCCCCGTCCGCGCTTTTTGCTCCCTCAAACTCTTTGCGTATTCTGCTTCTCACAGACACCGCTCCCGCCGCCTATCCGCGCCGCGAAAGCGCGCATATTTAACACTTGCAATACACTTTTTAAAACGCCCAAGAAAATACAAAAAAATGCCGCAGCCCGAAAGACATTCCAAGCCGCGGCATATTCAATAAAAACAGGGCGCGCAAAACTATTCGCCAAATCCGTCGGGAAGTACGCGCTTGCGGGCGTCCTCCAATATCAGCGCCTCAGCCTCGTCCGCGCTTCTTACTCCCTCGAACTCTTTGCGTATTCTGCTTCTCACAGACACCGCTCCCGCCTCAGCCTCTTTGCGGCCAACCACAAACATATGCGGAACCCTCTCGGTTTCTGCCTTGCGGATTTTTGCGCCGAGTTTTTCGTTGGAAGCGTCTATGCCTACGCGCACTCCGTCGTCGCGCAATTTTGCGTACAGCTTGTCCGCATAATCCATAACGTCCGCGCCGAGCGGAATTATCCTGACCTGCTCCGGAGCCAGCCACGTCGGGAAGTTGCCCGCGAAATGCTCTATCAATACTCCCGTAAAGCGTTCGAGAGATCCGAACGGCGCGCGGTGTATCATTATCGGGCGGTGCGGCTTGTTGTCCTGCCCGATGTACGACAAGTCAAAGCGCTCCGGAAGGTTGTAGTCAACCTGCACAGTGCCAAGCTGCCACTCGCGGCCGATAACGTCTTTTACGACAAAGTCGATTTTCGGCCCGTAGAAAGCCGCCTCACCTATCTCCTCAGTAAACGGAACACCGAGCCCGCGCGCGGCCTTGCGGATTGCGGCCTCGCTCTTTTCCCAATTCTCCTCGTCGCCGACGTATTTGTCGCTTGCGGGATCGCGCAGGGAAATTCTCACGCGGTATTCGTTCATGCCTATCGTCTTGAACACCGCCTTTACCAAGTCCAGGCAGCCCTGTATCTCGGAGTCGAGCTGTTCGGGGGTGCAGAAGATATGGGCATCGTCCTGGGTAAAGCCGCGCACGCGCGTCATGCCGTTGAGTTCGCCCGACTGTTCCCATCTGTAAACATTGCCAAATTCTGCGAGCCTTACAGGAAGATCGCGGTATGAATGCGGATCGCTCTTGAATATCTCCACATGGAACGGGCAGTTCATGGGTTTGAGCAAAAATCCCTCAACGTCGCCCGACTCGATTTTCTTTTCAAATTCCGCAACGTCGAGGTGCTCCGCCGCCATTTTCGCCAAATCCTCCCTCTCTACAATAGGCACGAACTGTGAGTCTTTGTAATACGGGAAGTGGCCGCTCGTGCGGAAGAGACCGAGCTTTCCGATGTGGGGGGTGAAAACCTGCTGGTAACCCTGCTTGCGCAAAAGTTCGAGAATAAAGTCCTGCAAGCTCTGGCGGAGTATCGCGCCCTTTGGCTTCCACAAAATAAGCCCCTGCCCGACCCTGTCGATTATCGTGAACAAGCCAAGCTCCTTGCCGAGCTTGCGGTGGTCGCGCAGTTTCGCCTCCTCCATTTGTTTTAAGTAGTTTTCGAGCTCCTCTTTGGAGGCAAAAGCCGTTCCGTAGATGCGCTGGAGCTGCTTGTTTTTTTCGTCTCCGCGGTGGTATGCCCCCGCAACTGAAAGAAGTTTAAACGCCTTTATGCGGCCGGTGCAGTCAACGTGCGGGCCTGCGCAAAGGTCGCAAAATTCGCCGTTGCGGTACATCGTAATCTTTTCGCCCTCGGGAATGTCCGCGAGCCTTCCGAGTTTAAATTCCTCCTGCCCCGAATCTCTTATGGCTTTTTCGGCGGCGGCGCGGTCTAGCTCTATTCTCTCAAATTTTTGGTTCTCGGAGATGATTTTTTTCATCTCGGCCTCGATTTTTGCGAGGTCTTCGCTTGTGAACTTGTGCTCCAAATCAAAATCGTAATAGAAGCCGTTTTCGGTCGCAGGACCGATATCGAGCTTTGCGTCGGGGAAAAGGCGCAATACGGCCGTCGCCAAAACGTGCGAGGCGCTGTGTCTTATTTTCAGTAGGTCTTCATTCATGATTGTTTTCCTTTCAGCGGATATTTTATTTTTGTAAGAAAAATCCGCCCTAAAAGTCAGATAATACTGGATTTCGTCCGGTAAATGTAAAGTTTTTTTAAATCAAAATGGGTCCGCAAGGGAAAATTCCCGCTATCCGACAGCTTCAATTACCGTTTCCACGATCATTGAAAGGCCGACTGCCGCAAACACGAAAACGCGCGCGTATTTCATAAAGACCCAAAATTTCTTCGATCTCAACAGCTCCGCGAACTTTGCTGCGAGTACCGCAACCAACGACAAAAGCGGAAGTGCCGTAAGCATAAAGAGCGCCCCCAACACGGCCGTCTGAATCCACACCGGCAGCCCTCCGGGGGTTATAAACTGCGGAATAAACGAAAGAAAAAATATTATCACTTTTGGATTGGACACATTCATTATGAATCCGCGCGCAAAAATGCGCCTTCCCGCGAGCCCACTCCCGCCGCTCTTGAAGTCGGCGTCAATCGTCTCGCTCGATATTTTTTCAAGCCACGCACCGCGCGCGAGCCAAAGCAAATACGCCGCCCCCGCAAGCCTTACCGCCGAGAACGCCGCTGGGCTCGCCGCAATGGCAATCGCCACTCCGCTTACGCACAGGCATGTGTGCACTATGACCCCAGAACATAAACCGCACGCGAGCGTAATGCCGGTGCGCGTTCCTTTTGCAAGGCTTTCGGTTATCACAAAAAGTATGTCCGGGCCAGGCATAAACACGAGAGCCGCGCAGGCTACGATATATGCAACTATTATTGAAATGTCCATATCCTCACGCGAATATGTCGGGTCTTATGGCGCGGATTCTTCCGGCGGATTCGCATAGTCCGCCAACCGCCGCGCGCTCAAGCCATATATTTTCGTACCTCGATACTATTATCTTTAAATCTCTCTGCTGGGAATCCGTCTCGGTAGAAAAGTCTCCGCGGGCTTTGCGCATTGCCCATTTTATCATTTCTACCCCCAACGAAAGCTCGGTTTTGCAAAGCTCGCCGTCGCGGCACGCGGGCGACGAACTCTCGGATAGCGCCAAGGCGAAGTCCGCAGCTCCCTCTATCGCGGAGAAATCGTAGCCGCATTCAGCCGAAAGTTTTTTTGCGTCTTCGGGCGCCGCAAAAAATATTTTGTGGTAAAAGCAAAAAAGCTTCATCACGGGATCCGCCCGCCCGAGCATGCACAGCGCCCTCGAAAAATTGCCTGTGCCGTCGATAAACACAAATCTGTCGAGCGCCTCGCATACAGTCTCCGCCGACGGACAGCTTCCCCAAGATGCCGCGCCTCCGAGCACCAATGCGGGGTACATCGCGCACCACGGCTGGTGGTTTCCGCCGTCGCCCCACTGGGTGAGAATCATTCCCTCGGCGCCGTGCTTCTTGGCGCAATCGCACGCGGTTTTTATGTTTTCATAAGCGCAGTCCCACCGCGAGCCGAAGGAGTTCCATGTGCTCGTTCCGGGGGCGACGAGATATTTTCGCCCCAAGCTCTCCATGTATGAGCACTGCTGCTCGTAAGGGTGGTCGAGGTAATACCCCCATAGGATTGGCGTCATATCCTCGGGAAGCTGTTCGGAATATTTTGGGCTTTGCATGAGCACGTCCGCCCAAAAGCAGACCTTTTTGCCGTACTTTGCAGCCCTCTCCCTGAGCCCGAGAATATGGCGTATGTAAATGCCGTATTTTCCGCCTTCGGCTTCGCACTGCGCCTTGCTGCGCCCCATGCCAAGCTCCCACGGTTCGTCTCCGCCAATATTAAAGTTTTCGCTCTCAAAATTTGGCAAAAACTGGGCGTAGAGAGAATCCATAAAGTCGAGCGCATTTACGTCCGGATAGAGTGTCGTGGGATATTTGCGGACAGTGCCGAGCGGATCCACAAACGGCGCCTTGCTCTCCGCAAGATGCGCGTATTTCGGATACCTAAGCCACCTTTCCATGTGTCCGAGCCCGTTCATGTTCGGGACGAGCTCTATACCCGCGCTTGCGCATATTTCGCCGAGCTTGCGCACAGCCGCCGCCGTCAGCGGGGACGCGTCTGCCCATACGAGCTCGTGCCCCTCAAACGCGAAAGTGTGCTCCGTATAAAGTTCGAGCCTGTTGTATTTAAATAGCGCGAGCATATCCACAAGCTTTGCAAGCTCGCCAAGCTTTGGCACTTTGCACCTGCTTATGTCTAGCATAAACCCGCGCACTTCCAAGTCCGGAGCATCGGATATCTCCACAAACCTAAACCCTCTTTTGTCGGACTGAATTCCGATTTGCCTGAGGGTTTGAAGCGCGAGCCTCGCGCCTTTTTCGGAGCCTGCCCTTACGCTTATTCCGCTTTCAGAGACCGATATTTCATAGTTCTGCGCGGGCATTCCGCCGGGGTATTCTATGGTTAGGAAGTCTCCAACAGGCAGTCCCGCGGAGTCTATCCTAAACTCAGCCTTTTCCCACGGCAAAAAGCCGCCGCCCCATTTGACAGACTTTGGGGCAGGCAGCAAAATCGGAACGCTTTCGGAGAAGTCCGGCATCTGAGTTAGAAGGTGTGCACGAACAGCCCAGAGCGCAGTTTCGGCTCAAACCAAGTGCTTTTTGGGGGCATTATTTCGCCCGCATCGGCAATGTCCATGAGCTGCGCAACCGTCGTTGGATACATCGAAAACGCCACGGCGAACTTTCCGGAGTCCACGAGTTTTTCAAGCTCGCCGGTTCCCCTTATGCCGCCGACAAAATCTATCCTTTCGTCCGTGCGCGGATCGCCTATTTTTAGAATCGGCGACAGCACCCTGTCCTGCAAAAGCGACACGTCGAGTCCTTCGACAGCGCCGAGTGACGACGTATTTTCAAATTTCAGCGTGTACCATTTTTTGCCGAGGTACATATCCACAAAATTTGGGGCCGGCGGGGATTTCTCGCCACTCTGGGTGACGGTGCACACCTTGGAGAGTTTCTCGAGGAACTCGGATTCGTCCATTCCTGCCAAATCGCGCACTACGCGGTTGTAGGGCAGAATTTTCAGCTGGCCGGCGGGGAATACAACGGACAAAAACCAGTTGTAGTCCTCGTCTCCGGTATGGTTTGGGTTTTCGGCCTTTAAATCGCGCGCGCAGCGGGCATTGCTCGCGCTGCGGTGGTGCCCGTCGGCGACGTATGCGCACGGGATTTTATCGAAGATCTCCTTTATTTTTGCGAGCTTTTCGGGGTCGGATATTTTCCAGCCCGTATGGCGGATGCCGTCGCTTGCGACAAAGTCGAATATGGCGTCGGAGTCGTCCTTTTCGGCGATTATCTTGTCGAGGGCAGTGCCGTCCTTAACTGTCAAAAATACAGGGCCCGTATTGGCGCGCAGGGTTTTGGTCAGGCGGTAGCGGTCGTTCTCCTTGGCGGCGCGGGTTTTTTCGTGCTTTTTTATAACGTCGGAATCGTAGTCCTCGGCGGAGAAGGTCGCGACGAGCCCCGTCTGGGAGTGCCCGCCCATTTCCTGCCTGTAAAGATACATGCAGTTTTCCGGTTCGCGGACGAGATCGCCATTTGCTATCAAGCGCTCGAAGTTTTCTTTTGCATGTGCATAGACGGCGTCGGAGTACGGATCCGTGCCCTCGGGCAGCTCTATTTCAGAGCGAACAACCCTCATAAAGCTGAGCGGCCGTCCCTCGGCCTGCTCGCATGCCTGTTGATAGTTCACCACATCGTAGGGAAGGCTTGCTATGGCTTCCGCTTTGCTTTTGGCCGGGGTGAGTCCCTTGAAACTTCTTATTTTCATACGGAGGATATTAAATTCACATTTGCGGAGCTTTTTCAAGTTTTGCTTTAAAAATCTTGAAAAGATAATCTAAAACCGCGATACTATATAATTATGAATGGAGAAAAAATTTCTGGAATGTCGGCATGCCGCCGCGGCGGTTGTATATTTTCGCTCGTAAAACTTGCCGTGCTTGCGCTAATCATAGTTGCGGTAATTGGCTATTTCGGCTTAAGCTATATTGCCGACTACGCGCTAAAAACAATAACGAACGGAACCGGAATAGACGCCGGCGTAAGCTCCGTATCCATTAGCGTCACAGATCAAAAGTTCGACGTAAAGAACTTCTATATAACCAATCCTCCGGAATATCCGAAGGGAAACGCAATAGAATTTAAGAACGCGTTTGTTGACGCCGACATTGGCTTAGGCGACGTCCTCTCTAAAAAGCTCATAAAAGTGGAGGAAGTAAAAATTGAGGGGCTTAAAATATCATACGATATGAAAACCCAAAGCGGTCTTGCAAAATTTGTATCGTCGCCCGACAACAACCTAAACGACATCGTAAATCTCCTTGTCGGGACACAGGAAAAGCAAGAGCAGGAAAAACAGCAAGCCGCGGAGGAAACGCCGTCTGAACCCTATAAAATTATCCTCGGCAAGCTCGTGTTTTTGGACGGAGACGTCAAGGTCAGCGTAAACGGCAAAATAATAAATATAAAGCTGCCGAGCTTCACAGTGGAAAACCTCAACAACAACGGCGAGGGCTTGACCCCAACCCAGCTTACGGTTGAAATAATGGGCAAACTCGCAAAGCAAGTGACAGTTGAAGTCGCCGCCGAGCTCGCAAAGGAAGGTTTGCAATTAGGCAAAGACGTTGGCAACGACGCCGCCAACGCCACGGAAGGAGCCGCAAAAGACCTGAAAAAATCAGTCGAAAGCGCCCTCAAAGATCTCTTTAACTAAGAGCATATCCGCGATTTGACGGACCACTTTATGTTAAGGCAAAAAAACTGCCACCTTTGGCGGTTTTTTTTGATGACAATTAAGGGAATCTTCAAAATAATTTGAAATATGAGCACGAGTATAGCCCGCTTGAGTAAAGCCCGCAAGTCCGCCGTGCGCACGCCCAAATACGCGGAGCTGTACAACTGGATAACCGGCCTTATAGAGTCGGGGAAACTGTCGGCGGGCGATAGGATTCCCTCCGAAAACGAGCTCATAGCAAAGTTCGGCGTAAGCAATACGACAGCCCGCCGCACGCTTTTAGAGCTCAAAAACAGCGGCTGGGTCAGGAAAGTTAGGGGTAGCGGAACTTTCGTTTCCGAAACGCCCCCCGGCAAGAGGCTCGTCAGGGAGCTCGGCTCTTTCGAGGCAATCCTCGGGAACTTCTCCGAAAATCTCGAGCGCGACGGGTACCGTCCGAAAATAAAGGTTGTCGAGAAAAAAATCGTCCGCGGCGGAGTGCATGCAAACATAGGCCATAAAACCTACTCAATAGATTCCGACGCCCTAAAAATAAGGTGCCTGCGCTATGCCGACGATATCCTGTTAAAAGACGAGACAAAATATTTTTCCCTGTCCGCATTCCCGGAAGCAGTGGAAATAAAACCCGCTGAGATTTCCGCGCGCCTGTACTCCAAAAAATCAAAAAATAAAATCGCCGAAGTAGTCCGCGACATTTCCGCCGTCGTATCCGATTCCGCCGACGGCGGGGAACTTTTCGGGCCGGGAGCCATCGCGCTAATCACGCTCGCTGGGGCGGCTCTCTGCAAAAGCGGGGAAGTCGCGGAAATAGAATTCTCAAATTACAGGGCCGACAAATACAGATTCTTTGTCGGCGCACAAAATATTTAATATATAAAATGACTAATAAAATACGCTCAATTATCCTGCTGTCTGCAACCGCAGCCCTGCAATATGCAGCCTCAGCAGACGGTGATTTTTATAAATATACGAACCACTATCCTGACCGTCCGGAATATTCCCCGACGCCGGAGCTTTTTAAGACTCCCCCGCCGTCCGCCCGCCCGCAAACTTGGTGGCACTGGGTTAACGGCAACGTCACGCGAGAGGGAATCGACGCCGACTTGAAGGAAATGGCAGACAAGGGATATGGAGCCGCGATAATATTTTCGCTCGGCGGGGGAAAAGAGGGGCAAATAAAGTTCAATTCCCCCGAATGGTTCGAGACATTCTCGTACGTAGTTTCAAAAGCTAAGGAATATGGAATTGAAATAGGCATACACAACTGCGACGGCTGGTCGGAATGCGGAGGGCCGTGGGTTGGAATCGAGGATTCGATGAAGGCGATGACCTGGGTTCTGAAGCGCTCCGACGGCGGGGAAATCGAGATTGAACAGCCGCCGTCCAAATACAACTTTTACCGCGACATTGCCGTTATCGCCTATCCTGCGCGCCGCCCCGCCAAGCCCGAGGCCGCCGACAAGATTGCAAAGATAACGCCCGCAAACGACAATTCTTCAGTTGCTCCGGAAAGCGAAATCCCCGCAATGTTCGACGCAAACCGCGATACCATTTTTAAGATATCCGCAAAAAAACGCGGCTTGGGGTATGGCGCCGTACTGGAATTTTCCGAGCCTTTCCGCGCCGGAAGCATTTATGTCGAGACAAAAATGGCGTACAGATTCCCGCCCAATATTATAATAGAAACCTCGAACGACGGGAAAAATTTTGAAAAGGCGGGAGAATTGAAATTTGGAATGTCGCCCGTTGGCAGCGCGAAATTTAAAGAGCGCAGCGCAAAATACTGGAGGCTTTCAAGAGACGACAAAAGCTCCAACGCCGAACCGAATATGGGAATCATAGAAATGGAGTTAATTCCCGACGGGTCGGTGCCCGCTAACGCCAGCCAAATTCCGCAGCATGCGGTAAAGGCGGCGCTTATCGAGCATTCAAGAACAGATATACCGCCTACGGGAAAATTTGACGTCAAGAAGGAGTCGATAGTTAAACTCTCGGAAGTAAAAGTAATGGCGACGCCGAAACCCGACGCAAACGGCTCTATAAAAATATCGCTACCCGTGGGGAAATGGGAAGTCGCGCGGCTTGGATACACGACTACCGGTATGAGAGTCCACCCGTGCACAAAATACGGCGCCGGCTTTGAAATCGACAAGATGAGCAGCCGCGCCGCCGATATGCACTTCGACTCCTACATCAAAAAAATGCTCGAAGCCTCAGGCTCCGAAAAGGGCAAGACTTTCAAGTACGTCGAGACCGACTCTTGGGAATGCAAACAGCAGACGTGGACAGAGGGCTTTGAAAAAATGTTTGAAGATACAACAGGATACGACATTTTAAAGTGGTCGCCTGTTTTCTTTGGCGTGTGCGTTGAAGGTGCGGAGAGCTCCGACAACTTTTTGTCGGATTTCAGAAGGGCCGTATCCGTAGCCATAATGAAAAACTTTTTCGGCAGGCTCGGCGAGCGCATACGCTCCGAATCCATGTCGTACGAGCTCGAACCCGTGACAAACACGGCCATATGCGACCCTCTAAACAATTTCAGGCTCGCCGACATTCCCCAGCATGAGCAATGGAATCCGATGCGCGACCCCAATGCAGTCGCGCGCGACTGCGCCGGATATGTCGGATTTAACGGAGTGGGCGACGAAGCGGTCTCTGCCGGGAGATTTTACGGCAAGAGGCTCGTGACGTGCGAATCTCTAACCGCGTACGTTGGCAACTGGTCCGACACCCCGCTTTCGATAAAAGGCACTCTCGAAAGGATACTGCGCGGCGGATACAACACGGTAGTATTCCACTCGTACACCCACCAGCCCGACGAAAGCGTGCCCGGCTGGCAGATAAGCCCTTGGGGCACGCCGATAAACCGCAAGATAACATGGTGGCCGCTTGCAAAACCGTTTTTTAAATATATTTCGCGCGTGCAATATATGAACCAAAGCGGGCGAAGCGGAGCCAAAATATTAAATCTATATTCCGACACTATTCCGGCATTTAAAAGGAGCCTATACCTTCCCGAAAATGTGGAGTACGACATTATAAACGGCGACGGCGCGCGCGAATTTTTAAAGGTGGAAAACGGAAAGTTGCTGAGCCCCGGCTCCATGCGCTACGATATGCTCGTGCTGACTCCGGGAAGGTTCATGAAGCTCGAAACCCTCCGCGCAGTAAAGCGACTTGTCGAAGAGGGCGCCGCAGTATGCGGAAGCTCGATAGGCAAGTATGAAACACTCACCGGCGGCGACTCCGCCAAAGCCGAGTGGGAAAAGCTAAACACAGAGCTTTTTGCGGGCGGAGAAAAGAAAATTGTGAAAATCGGCAAGGGCAAAATCTACGCGAACTATTCCGCGTTTGAAGCCTGCAATGAGGAAGGCATAGAGCCTCCCGCGCTTTTCTACGACGCAGCGGGCTCCGTTAAAAAGATTCTGTCGACAAAAAGGCTCCACGCCGACGGAAGCGTATGGTACTGGGTTTTAAACGCCTCCGGGGAAGACAAAACCTTCGAGTGCTCTTTCGACACCACAGGGAAGTCGGTACGGATATGGAATCCGTACGACGGGACGGAATCTCTTGCGGCGGCGGCCGTTCAAAACGGTTCGCGCACGCTCGTGCCTCTCAACCTTCCGAAGCATTCTACTGTATTCGTCGTTTTCAGAAATGATCCGGACGCGCCAAAGCCGTTTGCGGAAGTCAAGATAAACGGTGAAAAAGTATTTCCGATTGCCTCCAAGAACGCCGAGACAAGCAATTTTTCAATATTGCTGGAAGCCACACCCTCGCGCAACAGGCCGATAACGGCGCAAAAGCCAAACGGATACCTGCGGACCGACAACGAAAACTTCGCCGTAGCCCCGCGCGGAGAACACCATGCAAGGGGGGCGGAATATGTCGGGACAGGCGTGAGCGTGGGCAAGAACTCGATAGCAGTATTCGAGCACGGCGACCACCTGATAAATTCAGTGCTCGTTTACAACGGCAATGTCCCCGAGAAATCGAAAATATGCGTATCATATAAAGACGGGACTCCCACGCTATATCTCAACGGGCGCAAAGTTGCCGAAGGCAAAAAGTCAAAGAGAATTCCCGTGATGCCGAACAGCGCATCTGAAAAATTCGACGGAACGATAAGTTTTTATAAAACTTGCAATAGGCCTCTGGACGCGGAATCCGCGGAAAAATATTTTATTGAAGGCGAAAGCCAAAAACGCGCGCCAAACATAATGCTGTCGCGCGACGGAAGAGCCTCCGCGGAATTCTTCGGCGCAGGCGAAATAGAGGCGATTGGAGCCGACGGCAAAAAGAGCGTTTTCTCCGCAAACGGAAGCTGGAAATCAATAGACGTAAAGCCGCCGTACAAAGTGAAATTCCAGAGCGGGCGCGGCGCGCCGGAACAGGTAATTTTCAAAAAGCTTGAATCGTGGACAAAGTCCGGCGACAAGGGAATTGCGAATTTTTCAGGCATAGCCGAATACTCGGCCGAATTTGAAATCCCCGAAAAAACGCCAGGCGAAAAACTCGCGCTAAAATTCGACGACATCAAAGATGTTGCAAGAGTTCTTGTAAACGGAGTTGAAGTCGGCACATTGTGGAAGCCTCCATACGAGCTCGACATAACCTCCGCCGCCAAAGAGGGAAAAAATACACTGGCAGTTCAGGTTGCCAACACATGGGTCAACAGATGCCTGTACGACTCTTCTCTGAAAAAGCAGGAGCGCATAACATCTTCCAACGCGATGCAAACCCACTATCCCGATATTTCAAGCGGCAAGAAAAGCACATGGCCCTACCCCGCGCCCGAATCGGGAATCATCGGGAAGATTAGGATTGAATCGTCAAAAGTAGCCGAGGCGCGGTAATCCGCGCCAAAGCAAGGCGCGCAGAAAGTGTCCGCCACTTGATTTGCCCATTTTTCCTATGCGGAAAACTGGTGCAATATATCGCGCGCGCTTTTTCGCAAAACCGAATATTTATAAAAGCAAGGGCATATCTACAACTGTCAATACGCGAGAAAATAATCGGGGAAACATTCATAAGTTGCGCAAGTGCGTCACTTAAAGATTTAATCCACTTACGAAAAAACTTGCTGTGCTTCTACGAATTACTAAACATAAAAAAATATGATGAAATTTGGCATATCTCAGAATGGCAAAAAATTCAGAAGCATTGCAGTAATTGCAATTGCATTTTCTATATTATCAAACTCCGCAACGGCTCAGGATCTATATTTTAAAGACGTAAATTCGCAATCCGGGAAACTCGATTTAAGCGCAAGCTCAAATTGGTTTACCGACGCATCAAAAACCGAGCAGTTTGTCGGAAACCTAAGCACAAGCAACAACGGCATAGTCGACTGCGACGGGACATCAGCAACAGCATATATCGGATCCGATCTGACATTGGGAAATCTCGAATGGAAAATTTCAGGCATCGATACAAGCGCCGACCTATCCTCTATCGCCGAATCCGCAACAATGAATATTTCCGGCAATCTCAACATGAGCCTGCTCGTGTCTCCGGGAAGCGCAGAATTGTTCACCTACATGCGAATGGGAAAGAATTCCGCGATAAACGTCGGAGGAAATGTAGTAATAGACTACACAAAAAACGGGAATTGGCTGTCATTTAATATGGCCTCCGAAAGCGGCGCATCGTTTACGGTGGGCGGAGACTTTACAATAAATTCGCTAAACAGTGGCTATCTAAATTTTTCCACCGGTATGACCGACTTCTCAGTGAAGGGCGTAATGCGCATTGACGGCGCGAGATGGTCGCTCGCGGGAGAGAGGGAATCGGGCACATATACAAGGACAATCGGCGGGATAAGCGGAATTGACACCAGGCTTAACATAACAAAAAGCGGGCTTACAGTAAACCTCGTGCTCGCCAATGAGTCAAAGCAGGACGCCCTCGTAATGTATGGGCAGAGCTACGGCGGAAACTCTAAGTTCAATATAATAATGGACGCCGCCACCGACAACGGCGCACAGATAATCAGATTCAGTAAAATCACTCCAACATACAGCCAGAACCACACCGACATTGGAGACTCCGACATAAACGATATAACGGTTTCAAACGGCAGGCTCGACATCGGAATGTACGGCGAAATGAAGGGCGGCAAACTGTCGATTTCCGGAGAAAACGCGGTATTTAGCGCAATTTCCAATGAAGCGGGCGGATCAGATGTGGGCAATGTTTTATTCGCAGATGGAGAGTGGAGCAATGGAAAGATTGTCATAGATATCGAAAATGAATCGTCCTACGATAAAATAGCCTTTGACGGGACTCTTTCAAAAACGGGCGAAAATATTTCAATGGAATTTATATTTGACGCAAATTCGATGTCCGAACTAATACAGTCCTCTGAGACCGGCAGTTTCAACATCGGCGACGCCATCACCTACGCGGAGGGAAGCTCCATAGAAAGAACTGTTCTTAACGGAATTTATGATGGGATTAAATGGGAAGCCGTATTCGGAAATACTTCCATGAATGTCTCTTTTACGAACGTTCCTGAACCGTCGTTAATATCGGCAATATTCGCTTTGGCGGCAATTCCGCTGCTCTTTGCAAAGCGAAGAAGGCTGTTTTGATATTTTTTGAAAACTCCGGGGTAATCCAGCCGGAGTTTTTTTATTGTCCGTCTATGCAAGTCGGGTGCGCGCGAAATAAAAATATGCATTATTGACAAGCAAAATATAAAAAAGATAATAGATTTATGAAAAAGTTTTCCATTTTGTTCTCCATTATTCTAAGTGTTAACGCATTTTGCGACGAAAGTAAAATTCCCCAAAAAATGCGCGATCTTTGGGAAAATCCAATTACAGACGCGCGCATTGAAAACGGCATTCGCGCAAACCGCATGGGCGAATTCTATCTGGACTTCGACAATCCCGTCGAAAACCTGAACATAAAACTTTCAAGGCACGAATTTCTTTTCGGCGTGTACGCATCGCGCTCGGTATCAGAGGGTCAGCCGATAAAATATACGGACGAACAAATAAGCAAATACGCCGATCTTTACACGCGCATATTTAACTACGGAACGGTGGCAGTCGTATGGCGCAGGGTAGAACCGCAGGAAGGCAAGTACCGCTGGGACTACTCAAACGACAAAAATTTAGACCTTTCCTATACGAGCAACCCGACTGTAATGCAGTCCGACACCGCCCTCGCCTTCTGCGAAAAAAATTCGATAATCCCCAAAGGCCACACTTTTTCTTGGCCGATAAGCGTAACCCACTTCATGCCGGCGTGGGCTCTCGACCTTAAAAATCCCGACCTTATAGAAGCCGCCTCTAACCGCAATATACGCGACATAGCCGACCGCTACCGCGACAGGATTAAAATATGGGACATAGTAAACGAAGCCGCGGATTACAGGGATAAAGGCTCAATCCTATACGACGACTATGTTTACAAGGCCTTTAAAGAAGCCGAACGCTGCCTCCCTTCGGACGACAAATTCCTGATAAACGAAACTACCTCCGCATGGTATCAATATATAAAAGACGAGCAAACCGGCCGCTTTTTCCTCCTCGTAAAAAATCTTATAGACCGCGGCGCAAAAGTCGACGGAATCGGACTGCAATTCCACTTCTTCTCCGACAAGGCATTTGGTGACGTTTTGGGCGGCAAAACTTTCACTCCGCGCGATATGACAAAGGCGCTCGACGGCTACGCAAAACTTGGCAGGCCGCTGCACATCACGGAGATCACAATCCCCACAAGCCGCGGCGAGGAAGCGCAGGCATATTTTGCTAAGCAAGCGTACAGGCTGTTTTTCAGCCATCCGTCGGTTGAAGCCATCACATGGTGGAATATGCGCGACGGCCAGGCGGCCTCCAACGAAGCCCACCTTAACGGCGGGCTAATACGCGATGACCTCACTCCGAAAGCCTCGTACCGCGCCCTCGAACAGTTGATAGCAAAAGACTGGCAGACAAATGTCACTTTTGACAAACCCGTAAAAAATGCGCATTTCGAAGGTTTTTATGGAATGTACGACGTCTCGTACAAATACAAAGGCAAAGAATATAAACAAAAAGTCTGGTTCGGCAGAAAATCCGACAAATCACAGTCTATAACCGCCGTTCCGACCGATTGGCGCAACCGCTTTAGATAATATTCAATAGATTTTGAAAGCGCAAGCGTACGCACGCAAAGCATAGGTTTGCGCAACTGATTTTAACAATATTCAATACTCAACGCTTTTTGCGGGCAAAATATTTTGCCCGCCTTTTTTTTACCCATGCGGCGTTTTTTCTATCTTATAATCTTATCTAAAAAATCCATTTTTGGAGTGCACGCAGGGAATGAATTTGCCGTTTTCGCCGAGAATGTCGAACACCTTGGGCGAAACGCGCGCCAAACATAAAAAACATAAAAATTGCATTGCGTAAAAAAATGGGGGCTGCAAAACGCCCCCAAAATTTTTCATAAAAAGCGTAAAAATAAACGATGAAATAAATCAGATATAGATCTCTCGCTGTGTGCCTGGGCCGTTGTCCGGGCCTATCATTCCGCGGTCTTCCATTTCGTCGATAATCCTCGCGGCGCGGCCGTACCCTATCCCGAGCTTGCGCTGCAATAGAGATGTGCTCGCCTTTTTATTTGCCTTAACAACCGCGACCGCCTTTGAGAACATAGCATCTCCGGAATCGTCGCCCCCTCCGGAATCCTCCTCCTCTTCGCCTGCGCTGTCTATCTCCTGCTGGACTTCTTCGGCGTACTCGGGCTCACCGTTTACTTTCAGCGCATCGACAACCCTCGCTATTTCCTCGTCCGACATAAACGCGCCCTGCGCCCTGACCATATCCGCCGAGCCGTTGTTTATGTAGAGCATGTCTCCATACCCTATCAGCGTTTCAGCCCCCTTGTGGTCGAGAATCGTCCGGCTGTCTATTTGCGAAGTCACCTTAAAGGCAATTCGCGTGGGAAGGTTGTTTTTTATAAGGCCGGTTATGACGTCGCGCGAAGGCCTCTGGGTTGCCACAATCAGATGTATGCCCGCAGCGCGCGCGAGCTGCGTAAGCCGCGCTATCGAGCCTTCGACCTCCTTGCCCGCAACCATCATTAGATCTGCAAGCTCGTCGATTATGCATACGATGTACGGCAATTTTTTCTTGGGAATTTCCACGTCTGAATCTCCGCCGTTCGCGGCTATTTCCTCCTCGGAATCCACAAGAGCCGTGCGCTCCTCGGGTGTCATTGCGGCGTCGGACGCCTCCGCGATTTGCTCAGACTGCGCGTCTTTTAAAACCTTCGCGTTGAACCCCGCTATGTTGCGCACTCCGGATTCCTTGAAAATTCTGTATCTGCGCATCATCTCCGAAGTCAGCCATTTGAGCGCCGCCGGCACTTTCTTAGGATCGGTGACGACGGGAATTAGCATGTGCGGAAGCGAATTGTATATCTGCATTTCTACAACCTTCGGGTCAACCATTATGAACCTGAGGTCGTCGGGCGTCATTTTGTACAGAAGTGAAAGTATTATGGAGTTTATGCATACGCTCTTGCCGCTGCCCGTGGAGCCCGCTATCAGCGCGTGCGGCATTTTTGCGAGGTCGAGCACAATGGGAACTCCCGTTATATCCTTGCCGAGCGCGACAGGTATCTCGGCGCGGCTCTCGTTCCATTCGCGCGATTCAATGATATCCCTTACGCGCACTATGCTCCGTACTTTGTTTGGAATTTCTATGCCCACAGTGCCGTGGCCTGGTATCGGCGCAATTATTCTGACCTTTTCGGCACGGATACCCAGTGCGATGTCGTCTTCAAGGCTCGCAATTCTGTTTAGCCGAACCCCCGTGTCGGGGCGCACTTCATAGCGCGTTATAACCGGCCCGGACGACGCCTTTACGGGGTTTACGGCAATGCCAAAATCCGCAATTTTGGCCACTATTTCGGCCATCCGCTCCTCGTAATTTTCTCGCTCTACATTCTGTTCTTCCTTAGGTTTATCGAGCAAATCCACCGACGGGAAGACGTATCCGTCGCGGGTTTTTGTGGGAAGCTTTGCAACATATTTTTCAGCCTTGAACTCCTCCACTTTCAACGACTCGTGCTTCGACGTTTTTTTAGGCTCAAGCGGCTTTACTTTGCTCAGGTCGATATCGCCACTGCGCGGCTCGTCTGCGGCAACGGGCTCTTCAGGTTCGGGCGATTGGGTTTCAGAAGGTTCTTCAAACGAGGGCTCCTCCGCAACGTTGCCGGAATCCTGCTGGCGGCTCGGTATAAAATCCATATCCTCTTCGTCTGAGTCGAAGCGCGATGTAAAATCGCTGATTGGAAAGCTTACCGCCTTTTTGCCGCCTTGGATTTTAGATGTGTCGGATTTCTCCGTTTCCAAGCCCGTCCCCTCCAAAACCGCGTCGGCTACGCCTGCGGCAGCGGCGGCTTCTGCCCTTGTGGTTTTCGGAATGTCTGGGCGCGAAAATGCGTTTTTAACCGTCTGAGGGGGAGCTGCAATCTCCTCGGGCTCAACCCTCTGGGCGGGAGCAGGCGCGCGCGAAACTTCCGCAGCGCTTCTGCGCGCAGCCATACTTTGCGATAAAATCTTTTCCTCGGATTCGCCCGAAGACTCTTTCCGGCGCCCAAATAGAACGGACGGCAGAAACGCTGCCGCCTTGAAAATTATCTTTGCCACGCGAAAGAAAACCGACGGCGATTTTTTGGCCGCCCCCGCAAGCTCCTTTGCCGCCTCGACGGGGCTGTCCACAAACACAACTATTACGCAAAATAAAAATAGAATTCCAACGAGCGCAAAGCTCCCGAATATGTCGAGAAAGGGCTTCAACGCATTGTCAAAAACTACCGTCCCGAACTTTCCACCCCACCCCAAGGGCCAAAAGGCGCTCTGTTCTCCGGAAGTTTCAACCCCGCCCTGAAGTATCGCGCACAATATGGAAAATAGCAGTATTCCGCCTACCGCGCAGACAAATTCGAGCTTTGAAATTCCCTTCGCCCTTCTCTGCCATAATAAGACACCAAGCCAAAAAATGTAAACCGGTATTGTGTACGCCGCCGCCCCGAGGGATATTATTGCAAGCAAAGTGAATGTCGCCCCGAATGCCCCGCAAAGATTTTCGCCGTATATTTCGGTTGTGGGCAAAAACGACTCCAAGTAGGCTCTAAAAAAGATGTTTTGGCTCGGCGCGTATGAAAACGCCGATACCATAAGTATAAACGCAACAAAAATAAATACGCTGCCTATTATTGGGCGGCGGCGTCCCACCATCTCACCCAATTTTTCTCCGCGTTTTTTAGGTTCTTTTGCCATTTCTTATAAAATTTTTCTCCGTATGTTTTGGCGCCCGCGCAATGTAGCAAATGAAATGCGGGCGCCGATTGTTAATGTTAAAATTTTCCCGATGGGGGTAAATGTCAAAATTTTTTGTCGAGCAGTTTTTGCGCGTGAGCCACCGCTGACTCCGAGTTTCTGTCGCCGAGCATTCTTGCGAGCTCGCTTACCCTGCGCTTCTTATCGCCGTCGATTCTCGTAATGGAAACGCTCGTGGAAGTTTTTGTCTGGGATTTTTCAACAAGAAAATGCCCGTTTGCGCACGCCGCAACTTGAGGCAGGTGCGTCACACAAAAAACCTGGTGGCCTTTCGACAATTCCGCAAGCCTCTTTCCGACCTCCGCGCCTATTTCCCCGCCGACATTGGCGTCCACTTCGTCGAACACCAGAAGCGGAGTTGCGTCGGCGTCGGCAAGCGTCGTTTTTAGCGCAAGCATCACCCGCGCGAGCTCTCCGCTCGAAGCTATTTTTGCAAGCGGCAAAAGCGGCTGCCCGGGGTTTGCCATAAACATAAATTCGCATGAGCTTCCGCAATCGGGCGAGGGCTCTGACTCGGCGGATATAGATATGTCGAATCTTGCGTTTTTAAAGCCGAGCCCCAGAAGTGTCTTGGACGCGCGCTCGGCAAGTTTCTTTGCGGCTTTTTCGCGTGCTTTCAATATTTTTTCCGCGATTGGCACGAGAGACTCGAGAAGTTCGTCGGCGCGCCTGCGCAATTTTTCCATAGTTGCCCTGACGTCGGACTGGTTTTCGATTTTTGCCGCCATTTCGCGCCGGGCAGACAGCACGGACTCGACCGAGTTGCCGAATTTTCTACAAAGGCCAAGCCAGTCGGTCATCTTTCGGCGGACAGTCTCAATCTGAGCCTCGTCCATATTCGAGGACCGCGCGAGATTCCCGTATTCGGAGGAAATGTCCGCAAGCTCTAATCCCACCCCCCTTAGACGCTCCGACAGCGACTCCGCCGCCGAAAAGCGCGATATTTCCGACGCAAATTTTGACGCCGCCGCAAGTTTTTCGAGTATTCCGCCGTCGCCGTCTATCGCCTCCGCAACTGCCGAGGATTTTTCTACTATGTCGCTCGCGGCCTCCGCGAGCTTCGATTTTTCCTCAAGCTCCGCAATGCTTTCCTCGGTTGGGTTCACTGCGTCTATCGCAGCTATGCGCGAGCGCAAAAATTCGATTTCGTCCTCCCCGAGGCTCTTTGTTTGCGAGAGCGACTCTATATTTGAAAGTATCTGCCTGCGCTCAGAATAAATGCGCATGTATTCTTCGAGAAGCTGCGAGTCTCCCGCAAAAGTGTCGAGCATCTCGAGCTGGTTTTTGCGCGAAAACAATTTCTGCGGCTCCCCCGGCCCGTGGAAGTCTATCCAATATCCTCCGAGCTTTGAAAGGAACGAGAGCGGCGCGGGAGACGAGTTTACAAAAGCCCTCGACGGCTTCGAGATTCCGACTACCCGCGATATCAAAAGCGTTCCGTCCTCGCACGGCGGCAACCCTGACGATTCCAACAGTCTGTCGATTTTTGAGGTGTCTTTAAAACGCAAGACCGCTTCTACCCTGCAAGTGTCGGAATGGCCGCCCACGGCCTCCTTGCCGCACCTTGCGCCGGAAAGCATAGCGAGCGCCCCAAGCAGCACGCTCTTTCCCGCGCCAGTCTCGCCGGTGACTGCCGTAAAGCCCTCGGTAAAGTCAATTTCGGCGCGCTCCAGTAGCGCGAGATTTTCTATCCTCAAATACTCGATCATTCTCGGTTATTTTTGCCATATCCGGACGAATTTTCCAAGCCGGTTTTTCACGTTTTTAGTATATTTTAGCAAAACTTTTATTTTGCCGCCTCAAAGAAGGCACTTTTGAGGAAAAATTTTTGCCCCAAAATAAAAGCTTTTTAAAAAAAAGCTCGCGGCGGAAATTTTTATTGCGGGAGAAATCCTATGCGGACGGCATTGCAAAACCGCGATACATTTGCACAAGCACCAAAGACTCAAAAACTTTTTTGAATCTACCCCAGCGTGTAAAAGTTTTAACATTCCTATTGCCTTTTTATCGCAAAAGTATTTTTCTCTAATTTGAGAGATGAGACAAAAAAGCCTTTCCAATTCTCGCGACCGCGTAAGCATGAAAGATATCGCCAACGCCCTTGGGATATCAAAAGTATGCGTTAGCCTCGCCCTAAGGGGCGCAAAAAACATATCGGAAGAGACAAAAAAGCGCGTTTTTGAAACTGCCTATAAAATGGGGTATAAAAAAGACGCGCTTCTTTCCAATGTGATGGCCAACATACGCTCGCGCAAAAAAAAGGACGATTTCTGCGGGACAATCGCGCTTATCAACGCAAATAAAGATAAAGACGCCACAATAAAATACCCAATTTTTGAAAAATATATAAGCGGCATAAGGGCTGAATCAAAAGAGATAGGATACTCACTCTACGAGGTTTGGCTGCACGACAAAACATTAACCCCGCACAAACTAAGCGGCATAATGAAGGCGCGCGGCATTCGCGGCGGAATTATCCTCGGGCACGTATCGGCGGACAGCCTCCCGATTGGCTTTTCGGAAATATGGAGGAATTTTAAATTTGTCTCCGCCGGCATAAAGACAAATAACCCTATGGTTGACTTTGTTTCCGCCGACAAATTCCTGATAGCCCGCCGCGCGGCGGAAAAAGCCATCGAAAAGGGCTGCAAACGGCTTGGGCTCGTCCTCGAAAAGTCGGTGGACGACATTGTTGACGGGCGTTTTAGCGGAGGGTTTTTAAGGGCCCAGCTCGCCCTGCCAGAGAAAGAAAGGATACCTCCGTTTCTCGAAGTTGCCGAAGCTAAGGAAAACCCAAAAATCTTTTACGCATGGATGAAAAAATACAAGCCCGATTCGATTCTTTCGATTTCAAACCAGACGCGCGAATGGCTTGAAAGCGACAGCGTGACTCTTCCGGAAGACATAGGTATTATCTGCATTGACACTCCAAATTACGGGCATGAATGGGTAGGTTTAGACCAAAACTACGAACTCGTAGGCAAAATGGCGGTAAGGCGGCTGTCAGACTTGCTCAACCGTTCGGCTTCGTCGGGGAGTTTCGGGGTCACAACGGCTACCGTCATCGCGCCTAAGTGGACAGACGTAATATCCATACGCCATAAGACTTACAGTAACAAGCCTTCGCATTGATTTTTATATAAGCCACTGCGCTTTACATCATATTTAAATTTGAATCCCCCGCTTCGCTTTTGTTGGCAGAAGCAATCCATGCTTTAAAACACGCAAAAATTCATAAAATTTTTACAGGCTTTGTAGTATTTTATGCGAAGAAAATTTTCCTGAATAAAAAATTGCAAATAAGGCGCAAAGACTTGCCCAAAATATTTTTACTCGCACGGCAAACACAATAAAACCGCAAGCACAATAGAAAATCTATCCTCTCTTGCGGTTTGGGAATAATCCGTAAATAGCGCAGACAATCTGCGGCAAACAGAATTTAAAAACCGTCGGCGCTACGAATATGCCGGCATTTGGGGCGGCGGCCTGCGCCGCCCCGCCGGTTTTACAAAATCCCGCTACTTGTCAGTAGGCACAATCCTGAAGTTTTCGACGTGGTACGACGGGTCTGCGCGGAATGTGAGCTTTACGTTGTATTGCTTTTCGAGATTCAGCAAGTACACGTAGTCCTCGTTTTGAAGGCGCTGCAAATTCTCTGGGTGCAGCATTATCAGCATTCCGATTTCCTTTTCGGGTCCGACCGTATCGCGCAAATTCCGGCAAGTCGCTACAATCTTGCGCTGAATCTCGCCGCTCATTGTGCGCGCGCTCTTTACAATGCCCTTGCCTCCGCAGTACGGGCAGGCTACATATATGCCGCTTGAATTGCTCTGGGCGTGGCGCTGGCGCGTCATCTGCATTATGCCGAGCTGCGAGATGGGCAGAACTTGGCTCTTAGCCTTGTCTTTTTCCATCTCCTCTTTTAGCCGCTTATAGACAGTCTGCCTGTCCTTACGGCTCTTCATGTCGATTGTGTCTATAATAATTAGACCGCCGAGATTTCTCAGCCTCACTTGGCGCGCGGCCTCCGTGACAGCCTCCAAGTTTGCCTGCAAAATAAAGTCTTTCCCGTCGGCGTCCTTGCCCTTGTGTGAACCCGTATTTACGTCTATTGCAACCAAAGCCTCGGTCTCGTCTATGACGATTTCGCCGCCCGAGGGAAGCGGAACGCGGCGCTGGAAAGTTTGGGCTATTTGGCGCTCTATATTGTAGCGTTCAAATATCGGTATATTTTCCTTAAAAAGCTGGATTTTGCTTCTGGCGCGCCGCGATATTTCGGATACGGAGCCCAATATGCGCTCGTATTCGGGGCGGCTGTCTATCAAAATTCTATCGGTCTGCTCGGTGAGGAAGTCGCGCACAGTGCGCTCGATGAGATCGGGCTCCTTGTATATAAGCGCGGGCGCCGGGGTCGATTCTATACGCTGCTGTATCTGTTTCCAGATGTTCAGCAAAATGTGCAAGTCGCGCACAAAGTATGTCCAGCGCTTGCCCTGCCCGGCCGTGCGGACTATTACACCCATTCCTTCCGGAATCTTCATCGACCTCAAAATTTTCTTTATCCTGTCGCGCTCTTTTCTGTCCTCTATTTTGCGGGATATTCCGCATTGCCCGGCGTAGGGCATCAGAACGAGATAGCGGCCTGGGATTGCTATATTCGTAGTTATCCTCGGGCCTTTCGTGCCGATTTGAGTCTTTGTTATTTGTACGATTATCTCGGTTCCGATTGGGAATTTTTCGGGAATATCCTTGGCGGAAAATTTTTGGGCGTTTTTCTTTTGCTCCTTGCTGCGGTTTTCGCGCACTATTTCGTAGGTTGTGTTGTCGGTGGTGGAGGGGAATATGTCCCAATAATGCAAAAATGCGTTCTTGGGCTGGCCGATATCCACAAACGCCGCCTTTAATCCCGGCTCGAGATTTTGTATTTTGCCCTTAAAAATCGCGCCGACCATGCTTTCGTCGCCGGGGCGCTCTATTTCAAACTTTTGCATGACACCGTCTGCGAGCAGCGCAACGCGCTTCTCAAACGGCTCCACATTTATGACAATTTCGCGGTACGGTTCGTCGTCGCGCTTTAGCAGCTTTATTATTTTTTCGAGAAGCGGGCGCTTTTTAGCGCGCATTTTGGCTTCAAGGTTCAGCTGCTCTTCGGGTATTGGTTCAACAATTTCCTCCGGAGGTTTCTTTGTCAAATCGTCAATTTTATAATCGGTATTTTCTTGTTTCATTGTTTCGCTTTAATTTTTCGGCGAAACTTTCGGAAATTACGAGTACGCCCTTCTATGCCTGTAAACGCTTTGAACGAGACCGAGAAGTATGCAACACGTCAGTACGAAAGTTCCGCCATAACTCATCATTGGCAGCGGCAGACCGGTTATCGGCATTACGCCGATAGTCATGCCGACATTTATGAAAGCATGCGTCATCAAAATTGCCGCAATTCCGATGCATAGGAATTGCCCGAATTTGTCCCTCGACACCTGCGCCGAAAGCAGGCAACCGAATATGACAATTACGGACATCAAAAGAATTGCGGCCGCGGCTCCGACGAAGCCGGACTCTTCGGCTACAACCGAAAAGATAAAGTCGTTATACGCCACGCTCGAAGGCAGGTATCCAAGCTTTGCCTGTGTGCCTTGCGCGTGCCCCTTGCCGAGGATTCCGCCTGACCCCACTGAGATCAGACTCTGGCGTTGGTTCCAACTCACGCCAAGCCCCCGCGGATCGACTACATCGGGCGCCACAAATGCCAATATTCTGTTGCGCTGGTAGTCTTTCATCGGCAGACAAAACGGCGCGCTCGACCCGTACGCATTGCGAGAAGAAGCCTCGCTCGCCGTCATCTTATTGTCTTTCAAGAAATTGCTATATCCCCATATATCGACGGCAACAAGCCCTACCGTTGCCGCGCACAGCAGCATCAGTATTGCGAAAAACCGCTTTGGCAATGTGGATATATACAGCATCGCAAACAGCATTGGTATAAAGACAAGAGTAGAACCTAAGTCAGGCTGCAAAAAAATCAACAAAATTGGAATAAAAAATACAATGCCAAGCTTTATCCAAAACTTGTAGGTGTCCTTAAATTTTCCGATTTTTGTCTTTGCAAAGAGGGCCGCCGCCATGACGCATGTACCTATCTTGGCTATCTCGGAGGGCTGTACGGAAATTACCCCAAAGTCTATCCACCGCGTTGCGTTGTACCTGCTTTCGACAAACGGCACGGGAATGCCAAGGCACTCTTTCAGCGCGAGCGGTATTAGCAGAATTATCGACAATCCGTACACGGCGGGGGCAAAAGTGTAAAATATCCGGTAATCTATGCGCGAAAGCACAAAATAGACCGGCAGCCCCGCAAACACGAAAAATATTATCTGCTTGAACCAAAACTGCCTTGATAACAGAATTTCATCTATATTATAGCTTTGCGTAGAATATATGAACGCGACTCCCATGGCGAAGAGCAAAAACATTCCCACATAAATTGCGGGATTGCTTCTCGCCTTTTTTATATGGGGAACTTCCCCGTATATTTCCTTTTGGGAGTCCGTCATGCTGGTTTTACAGACAGATATTTTAATATTGAATCCGGCGTTGAACCTTTTCTGCGCGCGTACGCTTCAAGCTGGTCGCGGCCTATCTCGGCTGAAAAGTATTTTGCGTGCGGATTGGGAATCCACACTGCGCAAACGCTCGAAACAGGCGTCATCATAAAGTTCTCGGTAAAATCGACACCTATCGAATTTACGGAATCGAGAAGTTTTTTAAATTTAGCCTTTTCCGAGTGGTCCGGATATGACGGATAGCCGACAGCCGGGCGCACCGCCGAAAGCTTTACATGCCCTTGCGTTTTGCATGCATGGCAGCCGCAATCAGCAGAATGCCTTTTAAACGCAGCCTCCGCCAACGGCGCAAAAATACGGTGTCCAGCGTATTCCGACAGGGCTTCGGCCGCCATATCGCAAATTGTGCGGGCAGTCATATATGAATACTCGTCTCCAGATGCTTTCAGCTTAGAGCAAAATTCTTCGGCTTCGCGCCCGACTGTTGCGATATACATGCCTATGAACGAGCCGGACGGCGATATATAGTCCGAGAAACACAGACATTTGCCGGCGGAATCGGGCCTTTGCGAGCGCAAAAAGCACAGTTTTTCAACAAAGCCCGAGTCGTCGTACAACTCGACGTCGTCTCCTGACGGCCTCGCCCCGTAAACCGCATATCTGATTTTCGGCCGAGCAATCCCCGACAATTTTTCGAGCATTTTGAAAGTGTCTTTAAAAAACCCGTCCAAACCGTTCGACTTTCCAAAATCCTCGGGGATTTTCGCCCCGCCAACTTTCCATGCCCTAAGATACATATACCATGGCATTTCCAGTTTGGAAAAATCCACATCGGCAGTCTTTACCTCGAATTTTGGCATATTTTCCAATTCGGGAAATTCGCACTCGAATTTCTTTGTCACTGCTTCCGAATATGGGATAAGCTTGGCCTTCTTTGAGTCTGCGGACTTTTCCTCGAACTCCGCGCGGATCTTTCCGTACCTTGCCGAAACCTCCGCCTCAAAGAGCTTTTTAGTCGATGCGGACGTAAGGGACGCGCAAACGCCGGCCGACAGCCCGGCGTCCTCGACCCTGACCACAGTCCCCGAGTACAGCGGCGCGAGCTTTACCGCGGCGTGCAGATCGCTCGTTGTAGCCCCGCCAACCATGACCGGAACTTTTAAGCCTTCGCGTTCGAGCATCTGGACAACTCTCGCCATTTCGTCCAAAGACGGCGTTATCAACCCGCTCAGCCCGACGATGTCGGCGCCGCGCGCGGCCTCCACAATCCTCTCAGGCTCAACCATCACACCCAGATCCTCGACCCTAAATCCGTTGCATGAAAGCACGACAGACACTATGTTCTTGCCTATGTCGTGGACGTCGCCCTTTACGGTTGCAACCACCACTTTCGGCCCCGACGCCGCCGCGCCTTTTGGCATGTACGGCTCAAGCACGGCGACAGCGCGCTTCATGACGCGCGCGCTCTTTACGACCTGCGGAAGGAACATTTTGCCTTCGCCGAAAAGTTCCCCCACTTTGCGCATGGCCGACATCAGCGGCTTTTCAATGACTTCGAGCGGATTGCCAAGCTCCCCGTAGAAGTGCATCGCGACTTCCTCCGCTTTGTCCTCTTCGCCCTTAATAAAAATTCGCATGAGCCTTTCGTTCCACGGCAAGGAATCCCAATCCGAATGTTCGCGGTGCTTTGTCGAGTCGCCCTTGTACTCGCCCGCTATTTCAAGCAATCTTTCCGACGCCTCCGGGTCCGTATTGAGTACGACGTCCTCCACAGCTTTTCGCAATTTCGGGTCGATTTCATCGTAAGGGGCGAGCATTCCCGCGTTTACTATTCCCATGTCGAGCCCCGCATTGCGCGCGTGGTATAAAAACACGCTGTGCATAGCTTCCCTTACAGGATTGTTTCCCCTGAACGCGAAACTTATATTGCTAACCCCTGCGCTCGTGCGCGCATACGGGCATTTGGCTTTTATTCTGCGCACAGCCTCTATAAAGTCCGCCCCGTATGAGTCGTGCTCAGCCATTCCGGTCGCGACAGTCAAAACATTTGCGTCGAAAATTATGTCCTCGGGGTTAAACCCTGCCTTTTCGACCAAAATCCCGTACGCCCTAACGCATATCTCGACGCGCCTGTCGAGCGTCGTCGCCTGCCCCTGTTCGTCAAACGCCATTACTACGGCGGCGGCCCCAAATTTCTTGATTTCGCCTGCGCACTTCAAAAATTCGCCCTCGCCGTTTTTTAGGCTTATCGAATTTACAATAGGCTTGCCCTGCACGCATTTGAGTCCTGCTACAATAGTATTCCAGTCGGACGAATCTATCATTATCGGAACCCGCGATATTTCAGGCTCCGACCCTACGAGATTCAAAAAGCGCTTCATGCAGGCGGGGGAGTCGAGCATTCCCTCGTCAAAATTCACGTCGATTATATTTGCCCCGTTTTCTACCTGCCCCCGCGCGACAGACAGCGCGTCGGAAAAGCGCCCCTCCTTTATCATTTTTCGGAATGCTGCCGAGCCCATTACATTGGTGCGCTCTCCGACAAATGCAAACGGGGCGTTTTTCTCGGGGAGAACAAACGGTTCAAGCCCCGAAAGCGCGAGCGCATGCGATCTTTCGCGCGGCTTTCTCGGCGCGAACCCTGAGCATGCGCGCACTATCGCCTCTATGTGCTTTGGGGTTGTTCCGCAGCAGCCGCCGAATATGTTTACGAGCCCCTCGCGGGCGTATTCGGAAAGCTTTGAAGCGGTCATTTCCGGAGTCTCGTCGTATCCGGACTCCGAAAATGGATTGGGCATTCCGGCGTTTGGATAGCAATGCGTGTAGCACTCCGCGATTCTGTCGAACACCTCCACATACGGGCGCATTTTATCCGCCCCAAGCGCGCAGTTTAAGCCCACAAAAAGAGGCTCGGCATGGCGTATCGAAGCGTAAAACGCCTCTATCGTCTGCCCGCTCAAAATTCTTCCGGAAGCGTCCGAAACAGTCATGCTTATGCCAATAGGCGGGCGCTCGCCCCACTTTTGGCACAGGCTGAGATACGCATACAGCGCAGCCTTGACATTGAGCGTGTCGAACGCCGTCTCAACGAGAAATACGTCAACCCCCGCAGAATACAAAGACTCCATTTGCGGAGTGTACGCCGCAACAAGCTCGTCGAAATCGACGGCGCGCGCCGCGGGATCCTCCACATCGGCCGATATGCTCGCCGACTTGTTCATAGGTCCTATCGAGCCCGCAACAAAAAGCTCCTTTCCACCAAGCCGCGCGGACGCCTCCGCCGCCTCCGCTTTCGCAATCTCGACGGCGCGCGCGTTCATGCGGCGCACCAAATCCTCCCCGTTGCCGTATTCGGACTGCACCAGAAGATTCGCCCCGAAAGTTCCGGTCGTCACTATGTCGGAGCCGGCATCATAATAGGCGCTATTGATTTTCGCGATTATGTCTGGGCGGGTGAGATTTAGTATGTCGTTGTTTCCAAGCTGGGAGATAGCGTTTGATTCGAGCTCCGGCAATCCGCGGCGGAAGTCCGCCTCGGAAAGTTTTTCGCGCTGGACGAGCGTACCCATGGCACCGTCGAGAAATACGGCGCGCGTTTGAAGAAGTTTTTTTAATTTTCGTCCGCTTTCGGACAACGGAATGTTAGACATTTCAAGAAATTATTTTTCCATTTCTGATTTCATGTGCGCAATAAGCCTTTCATTAAAGGCCTTTGCGCCGTCGTGGCCCATGCGGCGCAGAGCCTGCACCATAGCTGCCACCTCAACGAGCCTCGCCATGTCGCGGCCGGGCCGGACAGGTATTATAAAATGCGGTATCTGAACCCCTAGCACGTCGAAATAGTTTTTATCGAGCCCCGTTCTGTCTTCCACAATCCCGGGCTGCCACTCGACAAACGTCACTATCATGTCAATCGACTTTTCAAGCCGCACGCAGCGTATTCCGAACAGCTCGGCAACATTTATAATTCCGATTCCCCTACACTCCATATACCCGCGGTTTAGCTCGTTTCCCTTCCCCAAGATGGTGTCGTCACCGATTTTTTGGCAATAGACGAGATCGTCCGCAACAAGGGGGTGCCCGTGGTCTATAAGCGCGAGCGCACATTCGCTCTTGCCGATGCCGCTGTCGCCGCGAATGAGAGTCCCGATGCCTTTTATGTCAAGCAGCGTTCCGTGCAGAGACATTCTGGGGGCAAACATTCTGTCGAGCCTGACGAGAACCTCCGCGGAAAATTCCTTTGATTTCATCCTTGTGCGCATCAGGGGAATGTGATGCTTTTGCACGGCGTCGATCATCGGCTTTGTCGGCGCGAGGTTCCTGGAAATTACTATGCACGGAATTTCATGCGCAATCATTTCCTCCATAACCTCGAACTGCCTTTGGTCGGGGAGGTCGCGCATATACGCCATTTCTCCCGCCCCAAAAAGCTGTATGCGGCTCGACGCAAAATTTTTATAGTAGCCAGTTATTGCGAGCGCCGGGCGGTTTATCGTGGGTTCGAGTATCATTCTGTCGAAGCCGTCCTCGCCGCATATTAGCTGCAAATCTATCGCGTCTTTAAAATAGTCGAAGAATTTTCTTACGGATATCTCTTCGGGAACTTTGATTTTATTGCTTCGCAGGGACATTATTGCTTTCCTTTCGCGCGGATAGATATGCGGGCTACATAGAGAAATTTTCGCCGAGATAGAATTTTCGGCTTTGTTCGTCGTTGACGAGGAATTCGCTCGTACCCTCGCATAAAACGGTTCCGTCGTGTATCAGGTATGCGCGGTCAACTATGCTTAGGGTTTCGCGCACGTTGTGGTCGGTTATCAGCACGCCTATGTTTTTAGCTTTTAACCCCCTGATTATATCCTGAACCTCCGCGACGCTTATGGGGTCAACGCCGCTGAAAGGCTCGTCCATCAGGAGGAATTTTGGGCGCGCAGTCAGCGCGCGCGTTATTTCAAGCCGCCTGCGCTCGCCCCCGGACAGGGTGAACGCCGGCTGGTCCGCAAGGTGCGACAAATTCAATTCTTCAAGCATCGACTGCACAAAATCTTTAAGCTCCCCTTTCGGTATCGGGAGATTTTCCGCGACCGCCAATATATTTTGCCTTACAGTCAGCTTTCTGAAAACGGAGGGCTCTTGCGGCAAGTACCCGATCCCCATTCTGGCGCGCTTGTACATCGGGACTTCCGTTATGTCCGCGCCGTCGAGAAACACTTCGCCCTCGGTTGCAGGAACAAGCCCGACAATCATATAAAAACTGGTCGTCTTACCCGCGCCGTTTGGGCCGAGGAGCCCGACTATTTCCCCCGCGCGCAAGTCTATGTTTACGCCTTTTACAACGCGGCGCTTGCCGTATTGCTTTACGAGATTGCGGGTTTTTATGTACGAATTGCCGTCTTGAAATTCCATATAAAAAAACAATATCAATTATGGGCGTCCTGCAACAAAAAAGAAATTCTTAACCTCGCGAAACAGCAAAGCAGACGGCGCAAAGTCTCAATTATATTTTCCGTTCACAGGACTCTGCGACAAGTCCATTCGCAATGTATAATATATTCCACAAAGCCATAGAACGTATGCGGCAATCGGCATTATCAGAAATGCGAGCACAGTCGAAAAAAAGAATGCGGCAGATTCCCTCCATCTCTTTTGCAGGAACAGTCCAAAGCCGGGAATTATGAACGATGCCAAAACGTCCACTACAATTCCCGCGTTTTTTTCAAATTTTCCCATATGTTTGCATTTCGCGCAATCAGTGCCATTTGGCACTCAACCCGCGCACTTAATACCTCACGGCACGTTAAAAAATTTAAAATTTAACGGGCGCGCTCCGCCTTTAATTACTTGGAAACATCATTCCGGCAATGCGAAAAGTTTTAAAGTTGGCATTTTTGAGGCAGCCTCTGTGCTCACCACATTAGTTGGCATATCCAATACAAAAATTAAAACCATTTGTACGCCAGTATCAAAAAAGCCCCGCTTTCAAGCACCCGCTTGTCTGCATGCAAGCCGCCAAAATCAAGCGGGCAATAAAACTTTAAAAAATTCTTTCGCGCAAAAGTTGCCGCGCAAAAGAACTTTTTACTGACTTAAAATCTTCACAATCCCAAAAAAAGGAGATTGCCAAAAACAAATCGCCGCCGCATTTGCGGCGGAGATTCGATGGAGATTATTTTGCGGCAGGCGCGTTGGCGTTGACAGCCTTTATTACGTCTTGCGTAATGTCGGCTTCGGGCTTTGAAAAATGGCAGACAGTCTTTTCAATTATATAGTCCGCATTTTTCTCCTTTGCGACAGTCTTAATTATCTCCGATATTTCCTGCATGTGGATTTTACGGATGCCTGCCGCGTTTTCCTGAAGCTTTTGGGCGGTTGTGCGGCGCATATTTTCCATATTCTGCTCTATCTGGCGGATTTGGACAATTATCGGCTGCGCCTCGGTTTCGAGAATCTTGCGCTTGGCGTCTTCTGCGAGCGCCGGATTCTGCGCCTTCGTCTGGATTTCCTGAATTTTCTTCATCAAATCCTGGCGCTGCTTGTTCATCTTTTCAAGCTCTGCGTTTGTGGCATCGACAGAAGTCTTTATCTGGGCCGCGGCTTCCTTGGCCTTGTAATAGTTGGAATATACCTCCGCCATGTTCACAACATATATGTTGGTCGCGGCATGGAGCATTGTCGCGGCGAAAACGCCGGCTAATATAAGCGATATCTTTTTCATAATTTCTTTCTTGTTTAGTCTTAATTTTAAAGAAAATGTTCAGACAAATTTTATTTTTTTAAAATACGGTGCCGAACGAGAAGTTAAACTGCATGCCGTCGTCGTTGTATTCGTCGGCTTTCAATGGGAAGCCGAGGTCTATTCTCATTGGGGCGCCCATTAGCAGCACGCGGAACCCGAAGCCGAAGTCTGAGCAATAGTCGGAGGGATTCCAGTCCCACGAGTCGCTGTTTACAAAGCCGATGTCGTAGAATACCGCAAAACGCACGGGATTGAACAACTCTATCGAATATTCAGCCGACACAAACGCAAAAGTGTTTCCGCCCAAAGGCTCTTCGGTGGTCGGGTCGAGCTTTCCGACTTTCCTGTATTTGAAACCGCGCATATTGTACCCGCCGCCGAGGAAGAACCTTTCAAAGTACGGAACGTCCTTTCCGCCGTAGCCCTGCACTGTGCCCGTTCTGCCGACTATCGAGAACACCTGTTTGCCAAAATCAAACGTCGGAATCCACCAGCCTGCGCGCGCCTCTATGCGGTATAAATTGGTTTGCCCCATGAGGGGGCCGCCGGCCAAGTCCTGTATCAATTCAAGTCTCGTTCCGCGCATCGGGGTCATATAGCTGTCGCGCGTATCCCTCAGGAAAGACAGGCTTATTTGCGACAGCGAACGGCTACCTATATCCTGTTCCGGTATTACATTTCCCCGAATTTTATTGTCAACATTGTAAATATCGACGAGCTCAAGCTTGTACGCCAGGCGCGCTTCTATATCCCCGTATATGCGCTTGCGAAGGTAGTTTGTCACGCCAAGGCGCATTTCGGAATAATAGTCGGAATAGTAGTCGGAGTCTGTGCGGTACAAGTCTATTCCGTAGGCGAATTCGCGGTTGAAAAGCCACTGCTCTTCAAAGCTTATTATAATTTGGTTAGACTCCAAACCGATAGTGCCGCGAACCCTGAATTTCTGCCCGGCGCCCTGAAAATAATTATTGTAGTTGGAATAGTCAAAATTGCTCTGTGTCACTTCAACGGTCGCGACAAGGCTTTCAACCGTGCTGAATCCAGCTCCAAAAGTAAGGTTGCCCGTACGTCCTTCCTTTACCGCTATTCTCAGATTTTTGCGCTGCGGAATATTTGTATCTTCTGGAGAAAGCGTCACTTCGTCAAAGAAGCGCGTTTCCTTTAAGCGGTTTTCGGAAATTTTCATTCTGCGCAAATCGAATATCGCCCCGGGCTCCATCGCAATTTCGCGGATTATTACTTCGCTTTTTGTCTTGTCGTTGCCCTGAATGTTTATGGATTCAAGGTAAAACATCTTGCTCTCGATAATGTCTATTATCAGGTCGATGTTGTCTGTGTTTACATTCGGGCGGCGCAATACCCTTACTATCGTATCAACATAGCCGAACTCGCCGTAATATTCCCGTATCTTCTCTATCAGCTTGTCAACCTTCGACGGTGAAAACACATTGCCCTCGGTCAAATCAAAGTAGTCCACAAACCTCATCAGCTCGCTGTCGGAAAATTTCTCCAGAGTGTTTCCTTTAAACGAAACTTTCCCTACTTTGTATTGATGGTTGGGAACTATGTTTATAACAATATCCATATCCCCGGGCGCATCTTCGTCGGGAAATTCAAACTTTATTTTTGAATCGTCGATTTCAACGTCGAGATAGCCATGGTCGCGGTAAAATTTGCGGAGCTTTTCTATGTCCGCCTGAAAATCCTCCTCCTTAAACCTACCGTTGTCCGTAAGGTGGGATATTAGCGGAATCCAAGTGTCGGTCTTCATCTCCGAAAGCAAATCGACCGAGTCAAAATCCTTGTCCTTCTCTCCGAACATAAAACGGCCTATTTTGCTCCAAAAGCCGTACTGCTTCTCGACGCGCGGATCTCCGGTAAAGCGTATGTTTTGAATTTCAATATCGCCGCCCTCGTCTATGTCAAAGACAACCGCCCCGACGCCCGTGTCGTCGTTACGCTCTATCGAATAATTTACCTTTGCGAGCGAGTATCCCTTCTTTTGGTAATAGGCTTTAATCTTGTCGGCGTCGCGCTTTACCGCGACTTCGCTTAGCGGCGCCCCGGCATACGTGTCGATTTCCTTCTGCAGCCTCGCCCCCGAAAACGTTTTGTTGCCGCTAAACGCTATTTGCGAAACCCTGTACTTGGGGATAATCGTAAAATCAATGTCGAGATTCCCGTTTGAATCCACGCTTCTTTTGGCATCGACAAAGTCGTAAAATCCGGTGGAGTAAATCGAGCGTATGGACTGGTCGAGGGCGCGCTGGTCGAACTTCATTCCCTTTCTCAGGCGTATGTGCGCGTACACTGCCTCTTTTGAGACGTTCTGCTTGCCCTCTATATTTACGTTAACATTGTTTATAGTGCGCTGCTCGTCGGGGATCTGTTTCGCCGTTCCAAAGCTGGGCATTACCGGAATTTGCTGGGCGTATATCCCGACGCCGCAAAGCGAAAACGCAACCCCCGCAGCAATTCCCGCCGCGATTCTCCGCAGCTCCAACGCGCGCGGACAAAAAATTCTATGCTTGTTAAATATCGACATCGTCTCTGAGGGAATAATTTTCGTAGCGGGTATAGTTTCTGTTGAAAAGCAAAGTCACAACGCCAGTCGGGCCGTTGCGCTGTTTGGCAAGTTCCGCGCGTATCAGCCACTGCGAATTTGAAGTTGCATCGTCATCAGTGGCAGATTTTCGCTGTCTGCTCAAGAGTAAAATGGCGTCGGCGTCCTGCTCTATTGAACCCGATTCGCGCAAGTCACTCGCGCGGGGCGGCCGGGTCTCTTTTTCGGACTCGCGGTTTAACTGCGCGAGAACTATAACCGGCGCCCTGAGCTCCTTGGACATCGCCTTCATTCCGCGCGAGATTTCGGCGACTTCCTGCTCTCGCGGAAGGTTCGGGTCGCTGCCGCGCAAGAGCTGAAGATAGTCCACAATCACAAGCCCAAGATTTCCGCCGAGCTGCTGGTTCAGCCGCCGCGCCTTTGCGCGCATCTCGAGTATTGAAATACCTGCCGTGTCGTCAATCCACAGCGGGGCGCTTTTCAATTCTTTGGCAGTTGCGGATATATCGGCAAGCGCCTCCTTCTTTATCATGCCCCTTCCAAGAGCATGCTGGTCGATTCGCGCGCGGGAGGCTATGATTCGCTGGTGCAGCTGCTCAGCGAGCATCTCGAGCGAAAATATCAAAGTAGGTACTGGCTCTTTGCCAAACAGGGCTTTTTCGGCAATGTTTAAAGCGATAGAAGTTTTGCCAGTACCCGGGCGGCCGGCAATTACAATCATCTCGTTCGGGTGCAGCCCGCCCATAAGCTCGTCGAGGCGCGTAAATCCGGTCGGGACGCCTATCATTTCCCCTTTATTTTTTATTAGGGCCCTTATCCGCTCGACAGCCGCGTCAACCTGGTCGGGAGCGTCGGCTTTTTTGACGGTGTCGCCTACCCTGTCCTGGGAGATTCCTAGGATTTTTTCCTCAACCGACTCTATAAAATAGTCTATGCTACCTGTATTTTTATACGCGCCCTCTATCGCATTGTAGCACGCGTGTATTAGCGTGCGCAAAAAATATTTTTCGCGTATTATGGAAAGCCACTCCTGAAAATGCGCGGGAGTCTCTATTCGGCCTGCTATGCGGTTTATTTCGACAATCCCTCCCGCGTCTTCGAGCAGGTTTCGCGAATTTAGATATTCGGCGAGCACTATTTCGTCTATCTCGCGCTTTTGGTTGTAGAGCGCGAGCATTGCCGAATATATAATTTTGTGCGAAGGCTTAAAAAAGTAATCCTCGCGGATTTTAGAGGAAATGCACGTAGTTATTACGTCGGAGGAAGTGTCGCGCATGATGCTCGCAAGCACACCCTCCTCCGCATCCACATTATGCGGGAGATCTCGATCAAAAATAGATGACGCCCCTTCAGACTTAAAAGCCGCGAAGCCACTTTTTCGTCGCCCCGCGGTTTTTTTTTGTGGAAAACTTTCCTCCATCGGAATTTGACTCCGAAAGGATTACTTCTTGCTTTCTTCGGCGGCAACCGGTTCTTCTATCGGATTTTCCGAAACTACCTCAAAGCTGAAATCGACCTTTACGTCGTGATGGAGCTTTATCTGGGCGGTATGCTTGCCAAGCTCCTTGACGGGAGCTGCAAGATGTATCGCCTTCTTGGGCAGTTCTACGCCGCCTTCGGCAATCTTGGCGAGCAAATCGGCCGCTGTGACTGAGCCGAACAGCTTGCCGCCCTCGCCGGTCTTTACGGCGAACGCTATCGACATATCGGCCAGCACCTTGGCAAGCGCCTGCGCGTTTTCAAGCTCTTTGGCTTCGCGCAGCTCGCGCGCTTTTATAAGGGCTTCAATCTGCTTTTTATTGGCTTTGTTTACGGGAATCGCAACCTTCTTGGGGAAAAGGAAATTGCGGGCGTATCCCGCTTTTACGGTGACTTGTTCGCCTTCTCCGCCCAGGTTTTCGACGGGCTTTAATATTAATACTTTGGTTGTAGCCATATTTGTTTACTTTTTTTAATTGAAATTAATCGCAATAGACTGGCGCGAATCAGAATGGGACATCGTCGTCTTCGAGATCTTCGTTGCGCGGCGCGGGCGCATGCTGGCGCTGTTGGCGCGGAGCCGGGGAGGACGAAGAATAATCTCCACCGTCATATCCGCCGTTCTGCTGGTCGCGGGAAGATCCCACAAACTCGAATCTTTCGAGAACGACAAGCAGCTTCGTGCGCTTTTGCCCGGTCTGTTTGTCTTCCCATGAATCCTGCCTAAGCCTTCCCTCTATCAGTATCGGACGCCCCTTCGAGAAAAACTTGGCGATGTTTTCCGCAGTTCTGCCGAAGGAATCCACTTCAACAAAACAAGTCTCGTCGCGGGTGGAACCGTCTTGAGAATTGTACGAGCGGTTCACGGCGATGGAAAAACGGCAAACGCTCGTCCCGCTCTGAGTCTGCCTCAACTCGGGGTCGCGCGTGAAATTGCCCATCAAAATTACTTTGTTGAACGAGGACATCGTTTTACGGAGTTTAGAGTTACTTCGAGAGCACGAGTATGCGGTTTACCGTCTTGTCGAGGCGGAATTTTTCCTTTATAAGCGCGTTCGACGATGATTCACCCTCATAGTTTACGTCCACATAAATTCCCACGGGAAAGTTGCGGTCGGTCGTGCGGGCAAAACTCTTCTGTCCGAGATTTTCCACAGACTCTATCTTGCAGCCGCAAGATTCGACTACGGACTTTATCTTCTCTATGAGCGTTTCGACAGGCTCTGTATAACCTCTCGTGTCGAGGATAAACGTTGCTTTATACTTCTTGGTATTCATATGTTGTGTTTGTTTAAATTGTCTTTGTTTTTATGTTTGTCAAAAATTATATGGCATCTCGGAAATTTAGTGCGTAAAAGCCGTTGCCCCGAGAGTCCCGGCAGAATTTTAATCCGCCAAAGATATGCCCGTTTTAATGCTCTTTGCAAACCTCAACGAAAAGTTCGCAGGTTCGCGGCGTCCGTCCATGGATTCTTTAGAATTTGGTATCAGCGGTATTGTTGCTTCTACAATTCTTAGATCCGATTCTATTGGGTTTTGTAAGAATTTCACGCAGGTTTCAGAAGCAGATTTTGACGTTTACCCCGAGAGTAAAACATGTTGCATTTTCACCGACTCCCAAGATTGAACACAACTTTGGAGCGCCACTTTAAAAATTCTGCATTTTCAAGTCCCAAACCAAAGCGCATTCAAAAGCTCGCAGACCCTTAAATCCGACCGCATTAAATTGGAAGTGCCATCGCGCGCAATTAGCTTAAAATGCCTTTTTGAATTTCTCGGTCGTCTTCTTGAGAGCAGGAATACAATCTGAAAACTCTACCATTGCCGATAGACTCAGCTAAAATCTCGGATCTGGAATACAACCTCTTACCTCCAATCAAGCGGCCTTTTCTCAACTCTGCGTTTTTTTCAAAACAGCCGAATTCTTGTACGCCTCTATCCTTAAAACCAAAAGAAATTTTTCAGCCTCAAAGAAAAGAAACCCGCTTCGCAAAGGAAAAATCCATACACGGAATTTTCAAGCCATAGAAACCGCGCCAGCCAAAAGAGAAATCTCTACGGGACTTGCAAGGATACAATCGAGCAGTACCGCTCGCCTATCAAATCACCCCTCAATGGTTTTGGGCTATTCCTCCGCAAGAAAAAAATTCCCTTCGCAAAATCAAACCGCAAATTATTAAAAATTTCAAGCTCGCATGCGTTGCGTGGAAAATTCGCTTTGGGGATAATCCTAAGAACCTTTGAAGTATCCGGCCGCGGACTCATCTCAAGCGATTCCCAACTTTCCAAGGAAATCAACCGGAGATTTTCTATCGGCTGCAAGCCGCTGTTTTTCAAGAAACCAGCCTGCACCCCAAGTGATTTTCGGAGCGTGCCGGCCGCCCAAACCCACAACTTGCGTCTAGGAGCGCGGAGACTTCCGAGAAGATCTATGATTTCCGATTTATCACGTTTTGAAGCGCCATCTGCTCCCACAACTTGCGTCTGAGAGCGCGAAGACTTCCGAGAAGATCTATGATTTCCGATTTATCACGTTTTGGGCAGCCTCAATTCCTTTAGAAACGAGCAGCTCAAAGCATAATTTAACCGGGAGATTCCCGATTGCCGCCAGATCAGGTTCGGAAAGCTTTCCGAGCACATGGTCTGCCAAATCCATTCGCTTATCAGCCTTTGCCCCAACCCCTATGCGGATTCTCGCAAAGGAATTTCCGCAGCACTCCATAATATCAGCTACGCCGTTGTGGCCGCCGGAAGACCCTCCGACAGTAAGCTTCATTCTCCCGACTTCGAGAGTGATGTCGTCGTAGATTACGGCTACTGAGGATATGTCGGCTTTCAGGTATTTTAGAATTTTTGCGAGAGATTTCCCGCTTTCGTTCATATACCCTTCCGCAAACGCGAATGTTAAATCGCAAGATCCAATCGAGCCTTTCGCCAAATAAGCGTTTGCGTATTTGTTGAAGCGCATAAACGGCACTCCGCAAGACTTCGCCAGACCTTCGAGAACGATGGCCCCGGCATTGTGCCTTGTGAGCGCGTAGCGGGCTTCGGAATTTCCGAGGCCGACTGCGATATTGACGGACATATTTGCCTTTTAAAGAACATTGGCGCCGAAGCGCCGAAATTTTTACTTCTTAGCGGGAGCAGCGCCCTTCGCGGGGGCCGCAGCCTTAGCGGGCGCAGCGGCGTCCTTAGCCGCGTCGGCAGCCGGAGCTTCGCCCTCGGCGGGTACAGGCGCAGGTTCCTCAACCTCTTCTTCTACGAGGTTGCAAGTGCAAAGAACGTCTTCGAGGTCGGACTCGAACTCAACGCCTTCCGGAGCCTTGACGTCTTTGAGGTGGATTGCTTCGCCGACTTTCAAGTTGGTGACGTCAATTTCAATCATTTCCGGCAGGTCGCGGGGACGGCATTTTACGCGGACTTCGTGTTCGTGTATTTCTATGACGCCGTTCTCGTTCTTAACGCCGTAAGATTCGCCAAAGAAATGTAGCGGAAGAGTAGCATGCATGGGTTTGCCCCTTACGACTTCAATAAAGTCGACATGCTCAACTGCCGAAGTCAATGGATTGCGCGCCACATCTTTAAGCATTGCATAGCGCGATTCCGTTCCGTCGGAGAACGCCAATTCTATAAGGACAGCCTTACCTGCAACCTGTTTCAAGGCCGCAACGAGGCTCTTTTCATCTATCAGGAGGTTCTTTTCGCCGCTTTCGCCGTATATAACTGCGGGAATTTGGCCGCTCTTGCGATAGCGTTTCGCCGAGTTGCCGCCTATTTGAGTCCTGATGGTAGAGTTTAAGTTTATCTGCTTCATTTTGCTATGGTTATGTAAAATGCCTATATGATGATGCCCCGCCAAACCTAACGATTCGACAAGATATCATTGAATTAAAAGGCTATTACTTTATTTGTGTTCAGATTAAAATCAATAAAATTTTTCAATCCCAATAAAATATTCACTTTGCGCCCCTAAAATTCAGGCTATTGAAGGCATTCTAAGCCGAGCATTGGCTTAGATGTACGGCCTCCTGCGGAAGATTTTTTATTTTACGCCTTATTTCGCATTTGAAAAATTTAAACCGCAACGTTGAAAAATTTTGCGGCGGGCATAAAAAAAGGGCGAAGCCAAAAAGCTTCGCCCAATCGAAAATCGAGCTTAGATCCTCCTTTTGGATGGGAGGAACTCCTTGTTGTAGGCGTACAGAGACTTTACGTACTTGTCGGCCTCGGGGCAATTTGAAAAGCTGAGTGTCGAGGGTACGTAGTTCAGTTCCCTTTCGGGGAAGATTATGCCTATCATGCCGAGCAGCGCCATTTCCGTAAACGGAGCAGCGTAGTTGAAGTTGCCCATGGGCTGCTTGCCGGCAAGGCACGCCATTGCCCATTCCATATGCGGATTTCCGGGATTGGTAGAGCGCGCAATGGTCTTCTTGGGGAGAGCGCCGCTCTTGGCGATCTCCTTCATTCTCGGGCGCGGATAGATGTAGGTTTCGCTTCCGTATTCGTTTGTATATACGGTTTCCTTCGTGCCGACTATGAAAGTGCAGTTCGCGCGATTCCAAGGATTCTTCGGATCCGGCTTTAAAAATTCGGGATCGACGCGCTTTATTTCTTTCGGCCTGCGCCCTCCGTCGTACCAATGCAGGCGTATGCGGTTGTTGACGCCGCGCTTGTTGAGGAACGTCATTACGCTCGAAGCCTGATTCGGCCAGCTGTAATCGTTGAACGGAGTCGAGTTTGCGACTATGCTCATCGGATAGCCGAGGTCGAACGCCGAATAGGGAACGTCGAGGAAGTGGCAGGCCATGTCGCCGGCAGCACCCGTTCCGTAGTTGCGCAGACCGCGCCAATTAAACGGAAGTATTTCTTTCGAGTAGGGCTGATAGGGCGCGACGCCGAGCCAAAGTTTGTAGTCGAGAGTCGAGGGAACAGGCTGTCCTTTCGGCATTTTTAGCTGTCCCTGAGGCCAAATCGGGCGGTTTGTCCAGATATAAATGTCTTCAATCTGCCCTATGATGCCAGCGTCGTACCATTCCTTGATTACGCGCCAGCCCTCGTTTGTGTGTCCCTGGTTGCCCATTTGGGTAATTACGCCAGCCTTGTCGGCGAGCCTTTTGAGTTCGTTGGCCTCCCAAATTGTGCGGGTGAGGGGCTTTTCGCAATAGACGTGCTTGCCCTTGGCTATCGCCCATGCGGCTATTGGATAGTGCATGTGGTCGGGGGTTGCAACAGTCACAGCGTCTATCTGCTTGTCCATTTTGTCGAGCATTACGCGGAAGTCGCGGAAGCGCGGAACGGTGGGAAATTCTTTGTATGTTTTTGCCGCCATGGTATCGTCAACATCGCAAAATGCTGCGAACTCAACATGCGGGGAATTTCTGAAGGCGGAAATTACCGCGTCGCCTCTGCCGCCGACGCCAACCACCGCAACTCTAAGCTTGGAATTCGGTCCGGGGGTTTTAGCAATGCTCCAAGACGGAAGAACCATAAGACCGCCGGCTACTGCGGCGCCCTTTAAGAAGTTTCTGCGATTTAACATATTTTTTCCTTTTATATATTGTATTGTTTTTGTAAAAATCGAAGCCGGCTCACCTCCCAGGCAAAGGTATAAAAAAAAAGATGCCCCACCCCGAAGCGTAATTTATGAGTGCCGTCCCCTTTGGTTTGACATAAATGTTTGAGTTAAAATCCGAAATAGTCAATAAAAAATTAAACAACGCAAATAGGCAATAATATGGAAAATAAAGTAGCGATAATAGAGACTACCTGCGCCGGTGCGGAATCCGCAAAGCTGATAGCCGAAACGCTGGTATTTGAAAGGTTTGCGGCATGCGCGCAAATCGGATCTCCGATAACGTCGATATACGAGTGGAAGGGCAAAGCGGAAAATTCCGAAGAATTCCCTATATATATAAAGACGTCGCCCGAAAGGCTCGAAGAAGCAATCGCGAGGCTCGCCGAAATACACCCGTACGAGTGCCCGCAAATATTGTTTCGGGAGGAAAGTTCCTCGAAAAGCTATGCTCAATGGTGCGCCCAATCGACAATCCGCAAAGATTAAATGCCGTTTTTAAAGGCTTTAAAGCGGAAAACGGAAATAAAAGAATTGAAATCCGCGCGGAAAAAATTTCTAATAGGCCAAAATGATATATTTGGTTATAATAGTGATTTTGACCCTCGGAGTGTCGGCATTTTGCTCGACGCTCGAAGCGATGGTGCTGAGCACGACCCCCGTAGAAATAGAGGCGCTTAAAAGGAAATACGGCAAAAGGGGCGAGCTGCTCGAAAAGTTTGTGGAAAACATAGACGAAACAACCTCCGCAATACTCACAGCAAACACAATCGCCAACACATTCGGGGCAACGCTCGCCGGGGCGCAATTCGCGATGATAATGGGAACGGGCCCGGCCACAAGATATGTATTTCCGGCGGCAATGACCGTATCAATTCTATTTTTTTCGGAGATACTGCCTAAAAATTTCGGAATATTTTACAGGCCGGCAATACAGCCGTGGCTAGTGTATCCCCTGCACTGGCTCAGAATAATAATGAAGCCCGCCTCAAAGTTTTCGTCCTGGATGACAGGAAAGATAACTCGTAAGAAGCGCCATATGCGCGACCTAAGCGACGACGAAATAATAATGCTCGCCGAAAAGGGCCAAAAAGATGGGCTCATATCGCCGCAGGAGCGCGACCTCATAGCGAACTCGCTGTCGCTCGACGACGTCACAATATCGGAAATAATGACGCCGCGCACCGTAGTTATGGCACTCGACAAGGATATGACGGTCGAAAAAGTTTTTAAGGAAAACCCGAACTTAAATTTTTCGAGAATACCGGTGTACTCGGACACTATAGACAATATAGTCGGGATAGTGCGCAGGCGCGACATACTAACCGCGGTTGCAAGCGACCGCAACAACGCAAAAATATCCGATTTCATGCAGCCGCCGATATTCGTCCCCGAGAACGGATCCGCGCTGTCTGTGATGAGGCAGCTGATAAAGAAACACCAGCAAATGGGGATAGTTGTGGACGAGTTTGCGTCACTGACAGGGGTTGTGACGCTTGAAGACATATTTGAACACCTGCTCGGCTCCGAGATTTTTGAGGCCGACGACATAGCCGTTGACATGCGCGAGCTTGCCCGCAACCGCAAGTCGAGGAAATAGCAAACAAGCAAAACTCGAAAAGATATGAAAACTGCAATACTTACGCTTGCCTGCGCCGCCATTTTGGCGTTTGCAGCCTGCAACACCGCAGAAAACGTGCGGGAAGACGCCAAGAGAACCCCGATAGGATCAGTGCTAACAGGCGAAACCAGAAGCGCCGATTCCTACCTGAAACGGGTGAGCGACGAGAACAGATCCCTCGACAGGGACACATGGCGCCCGATTTCCAACGAGAATCTATAACCTGTGCGCGGGCGATAGTTGGCATGCCGGTTCAGAAGATACCGTTTTACACACTGTCTTTGCGCGAGCTTGCGGAGACATTGGTAAACGACGGCTTTGAGAAATTCAGGGCGCGGCAGATATTCGACGGCGTTTACGCTAAAAAAATCTTCAATCCGCGCGAATTTCCTTCGATACCGTCGAAGCTGGCGGAATATCTGTCTGAGAGATTCGATTTTGAGCCGGCCGAGATAGTGGGCGGCAGAAAGTCCGACGACAGCACAAAAAAATATCTGTTCAAGCTATCAGACGGCAATTTTGTGGAGTGCGTGCTGCTTGAAGCCCCGTCCGCCGACGACGGCAAGATACGCAAGACACTGTGCATAAGCACGCAGGTCGGATGCGCATGCGGGTGCAGATTTTGCGCGTCGGCGATGCGCGGATTTGTGCGCAATCTAAGCGCATGCGAGATAGTTGCGCAAGCGTTGCCATTCGTAAAAAGGACTGTGGAAAACGGCAAAAAGGAGGCCAAGTTCGAGTTCGAGAACATCGTCGTGATGGGAATGGGAGAGCCGCTTGCAAACTTTGACAATCTGATGGCGGCCCTTGCCGTGTTCAACGCGCCGGACAAATTCGGGTTTGGCGCGCGGCGGATAACGGTTTCGACCTGCGGGATAGCCGACAGGATAGAGAAGCTCGCGGAAATCGGCTTTCCGTACAGGCTGGCGATAAGCCTGCACGGGGCAACGGACGAAGTTAGGTCGCGGATAATGCCGATAAACAAAAAATATCCGCTATCGGCCCTGATAGGGGCGGCAAAAAAATTCTCGGCGGTATGCGGGCGCATGATAACGCTCGAATACATAATGATAGAAAAGGTAAACGACACATTTTTGCAGGCCAGAGAACTTGCAAAAATAGCCCGCGAACTTCATGCGCACGTAAACCTCATACCGTACAACCGTGTCGAGGGGCTCGAATGGAAGAGGAGCCCGGCGGGGAGGCGCGCGGCGTTTGCGAAGGTACTCGACGAAGCGGGGGTGTCGTACACTCTGCGGCGCGAAAAGGGCTCCGGAATAGAGGCGGCGTGCGGGCAGCTTGCCCTGAAGAGGAAGCTGGAAGATGCCGGCGCTGCCGGGGGTTGTGCGAATAAAAATGTTGGGTAAGACATTTTTTAATTGCGAAAAAATCTATTGCGGGCAAAGTTTGATACGGTGAATAATTATAAACACAATTCCAATCCGTTCGACAAAGTATCCATGCAAATGGGCGGGCTTTTTCGGGCGTTTGAAGGTTTTTTGGCGTCGCAGGTAAAAACCTTCGAGAAGGAAGTAAGGGCGGCGGCGAAAGAGTCGATATCGCCAAAAGGTAAATTTATACGGCCAACGCTCGTATTTGCGGCGGCAAACGCCGGCGATGAATGGGACGAATCGCTAATAAGGAGAGCCGCGATAGTCGAGCTTACACATTTGTCAACGCTGATACACGATGACGTAATAGACGGCGCGAATATGAGGCGCAATGCCGAGACTCCCAACAGCAAGTACGGCGCAAAAACGGCGATACTGTTAGGCGACGCGATATTTGCGCACACTATGGGGCTCGCTGTCGAGGAGAATGATTTGGATACGTCGAGGCGTGTTGCGGCGTGCGTCAAGACGATATGCGAAGGGGAGATACGCCAGACGCTTGCGGACAAGACCGTCAGGGTGACGCGCCAAAAGTACTACGACATAGCGTACGGAAAGACAGCAGCCCTATTTTCGTTGGCATGCGTGCTTGGGGCAAAGAGCGTGAAAGGGGTGCCTGGATGGACAGACGCCGCCGAGGAAGCCGGCAAACAGCTCGGGATAGCCTACCAGATATACGACGATTTGTGCGACTGGTTCATGAGCGAAAAGGACGCCGGAAAGACGCTTGGGACAGATTTGTTGTCGGGCAAGCAGACATTTCCGCTGATAGCGCTGATAGAGACGATGGACGACGCCGAAACGGAGGAATTTACATCAAATTTGAGCATTCGCAAGCCGGACGAGATAATAGAGCGCATGAAAGCCTGCGGGATAGAAGACATCTGCGCGGCTGAGATAGGCAGGCGAATAAAGGGAGCCGAAAAGGCGGTAAAGGGTTATCCTGAATTATCCGACAAGCTGCTGGACTTTTGCGCCGCGATGAGGGAGCTTGCGCTGGGATAGCTTGAGAGATGTCGGCGGCAGGTAAAATGATATACGCGGCGGGGATATCGCACGAGACCGTTGAGTCGACGGCATTGGGGAAGTACGGGCTCGCCGGAGACAAGTGCAGCGAAGCTGAGAGCGGCGTATTGTCTGCCGGCATAGCGGACGAAATGCTGTTGCTGAGCACATGCAACAGGGTGGAAATGTATTTGGTGTCGGCGGATGCCGAGGCTGCCGCGAAGGCGGCCAAGGCGGTGTACGGCACATGCGGCGGAGAATTTGTGTCATTGGGGAAGGTAGCGGAAGGGGAAGATGCGATAGAGCATATTTTTTCCGTTGCGTCCGGATTAAAGTCGCAGATGACGGGCGAGACGGAGATACTGGGGCAAGTAAAGGCTGCGTACGAGAGGGCGCGCGGGGCCGGACATTGCGGGCCAGTATTGAATACGGTGTTTCAGAAGGCTATACACTGCGCGAAGTGGGTGAGGACGAACACGGAGATAGGGCGCGGCAAGATAAGCGTCGGGAGCGTGTGCGCCGAGCTTGCGTTGAGGATATTTGAAGACATAGCGAAAGCAAAGATATTGTTGATAGGGTCGGGAGAAGTAGGAAAGCTTGTCTCCGACGCGCTGTACGTTAGGGGAGGATTGGACATCTCGGTATGCAGCCGCACGAGGGCGAACGCTGACGCGCTTGCGGCGAAGATAGGCTGCGCGTCTGCAGACATGGAAGAGGCGCTTGGCGGGCTTTGGAGGTACGACATAGTTCTGTGCGCAAGCTTGTCGAAGGAGCCGATAATAAGGCGCGGTATGGTTGAATCGGCGGTTTCGAGAAGGGGAGGAAGGCCGATATTTTTGATAGACCTTGCGGTTCCGCGGAATATAGAGGAAAGTTGCGCCGAGATTGAAGACGCATACATGTACAATTTGAAGGATTTGTCCGACATAGCCAATGAGAATATAGAAGCGAGGCGCGCGCAAATAGAGAGGGCTGGCGATGCGGTGAAGTCGCGCGCAGTGGCGCTATGGGACAGGCTTAGAAACAAGGCATAGGTATTTTATAGAGTCTGCGTGATTATTTTTGGCAAGAGAGCCAAAGAGTTATAATCTGCATACGTAAATCCCATCTAAAAATAGTTCCGCTATTGTAGCTTATGCGGCATAGTTAAGGCGACTTAAAAACAGCAGCCATCTTCCGCAGTGAAGGATTATTCTTAGGTTTTGACGTCCCGCAGGGCGGGCTTCCATTGAGGGGCCCCGTAGGGCGGGCATCCATTGAGGGGCTTCGCCCCTTCGGCGGTTTGCTTCGCAAACTCCCGCCTACCCCGCAGTGCGAAACTAAAAAAAACCTTTTATTGTGGGAACGTGCGGGCGACTTGCGCAATGTCCGCCAATGGAAAAATTTTTGAAGATTTTTTCCAAGCTTTGTATAAAAAATTGCGTATGGAGCGGAAATTTTATCCGTGCTCATAAAGATATTTGTAGAGCAAACTTTTTTATCTTGTAAAAAAACTTTTAAATATTAAAAAAAGAGAATAAACATAAAAAATATGGACTACGATGATTATCTAAAACAGAATCCGGAATTTGCACGTCGCCTTGCAAAAGGCGATTTTAAAGAATCAATACCTGTTAAATCATATTCGGGGCTAACGATATTAAAGTTTGCGCTGCTTGCTATCTTTGCCGGGCTATTTGCATTGATAATAAATAGCATAATATTTTTTGGGTCAGGGGAATTAAGCTTTGCGACTTTTCTAATTGCAGAATCTGTCGCTTTGATATCATCGGTATTTGCGATAGGGTATATAATTGCACTCGGGGTATATATGGGCGTTAATTCTAAATAATGAAATAATATGAGTAAGTACCATGCTCTACTTACCGAGGCTCACTATGCTTTCATCTAAAAAATAACATATACCTACAATATTAAAAAATTATTTAATTTTTAATAAAAGATAAACTTTACAACAAATTGTTCTTTCTAAAAATAGACGGCGAGGAGGTGCCGAAGGTTGTCGAGTTTTGACTTTACAACAAATTGTTCTTTCTAAAAATCCGATGTTAAAATGTCCCATGCCTTTGAGCGGTTTTGACTTTACAACAAATTGTTCTTTCTAAAAATATACTCCGCGGTATTATTGAACTCTTTAAAGTTTTGACTTTACAACAAATTGTTCTTTCTAAAAATCGTCGGATGTTTCTTGCCTTTCTTGGCAATAGTTTTGACTTTACAACAAATTGTTCTTTCTAAAAATTTAAGCACTTAAAAAGGGGATAATGCAAAGGGTTTTGACTTTACAACAAATTGTTCTTTCTAAAAATAAATTGCTGAAAATGCAAAGGCAGCGCAGAGTTTTGACTTTACAACAAATTGTTCTTTCTAAAAATCGCCCGAGTACGCTTTAAAGGCATTCGGGGGTTTTGACTTTACAACAAATTGTTCTTTCTAAAAATCGGCGATGTCTTGAAGTGTACAAATTGCGGGTTTTGACTTTACAACAAATTGTTCTTTCTAAAAATTGACTGTTGACACTCCGACAAAAGCTAAAAGTTTTGACTTTACAACAAATTGTTCTTTCTAAAAATTCTTTGTAAAATTGGGTGTACTGTGTTGCGGTTTTGACTTTACAACAAATTGTTCTTTCTAAAAATATTGGTTGCGGGCGAGCCCACAAAATCCGAGTTTTGACTTTACAACAAATTGTTCTTTCTAAAAATAGGCATATCATATCCCCCGCCGCAAATCGGGGTTTTGACTTTACAACAAATTGTTCTTTCTAAAAATTTTTTTGAAAAATTGAAAAAATACGCTTGAGTTTTGACTTTACAACAAATTGTTCTTTCTAAAAATAGGCGGCGGCAACACAGGCGCAAACGGCAGGTTTTGACTTTACAACAAATTGTTCTTTCTAAAAATTTTAAGCACTTAAAAGTAGGGATAATGCATGTTTTGACTTTACAACAAATTGTTCTTTCTAAAAATTTTTTTTAAAAATGTGGGATTTTAAGCACTGTTTTGACTTTACAACAAATTGTTCTTTCTAAAAATGATAAGATATATCGAAGCCGCTTGCGCCTCTGTTTTGACTTTACAACAAATTGTTCTTTCTAAAAATCACAAAAGCCGCGTCTTTATCTCTCCGCTTGGTTTTGACTTTACAACAAATTGTTCTTTCTAAAAATTTCCGGTTTGCATATTCCTCTTGTTAAGTGGTTTTGACTTTACAACAAATTGTTCTTTCTAAAAATGATAAAAAGCGACAATTTCAAATGTCGCCTGTTTTGACTTTACAACAAATTGTTCTTTCTAAAAATCCCGGTAAGGCAACTGTGCGATTCCATTGTCGTTTTGACTTTACAACAAATTGTTCTTTCTAAAAATTTTATCGAAACGCGATTATAAAAATGGATAGTTTTGACTTTACAACAAATTGTTCTTTCTAAAAATCCAAGAGTTTTTTCTTGGGCAAATAATCGCGGTTTTGACTTTACAACAAATTGTTCTTTCTAAAAATAGGCGTAAAGGCTATCGTCGCGGATGTTGTGTTTTGACTTTACAACAAATTGTTCTTTCTAAAAATAGTATAATACGCATTTGCGTTTGATTCATTGTTTTGACTTTACAACAAATTGTTCTTTCTAAAAATAGTATTGACGTAGGTCTATTTTATACTTTTATTTAAGTAAATTTTTTGTTGTAAAGTCTTAACTGATTTTGCCGAATTTCAAGCTCTGCATTGCACCTTGGCATTCGGCATATTTTTTTTAAAACAATAAAAAATTGCCTTTTTCGTCCACGGACGAAGCCGCGCCGTTGCCTTTCAACTCCTCAAAAAACTCTATCTGCTCCGGTATCTTTTCGAGCTCTTTTGGGCGGCGGCATATCAGTTTGCTCGTCTCCCACTGCTTGTCCGTAAAAAATAACAGCCTTATATCGCCTGTCGTCGGCGCGTACTTCTTTACCCTTTCGCAGTATTTCGCCATTCGCTCAATCGAAACGCATGGCCGCGAGTACACCGAATATTGTATCATTATAAAGCCGTCGTCCAGCAGCGCCTTTCTAAACCGCGCCGCCTCCTTCCGCTCTTCTTCAAGAAGCACCGGCAAGTCAAACATCGCCATCAACCAACCCATTCTATACGGACTTTTCTTTTGTATTGGCATTTACGTCTCCAGCGCGGGCGTCCATAGCAGCTCCGCCTTCTTGTATCTATATGCATTTGCCAAGCTCTCGCACATAACGTCGGCGGCGTCCATCAGCTTCACACTGCCGTTTCTCACTCCGACTCTCTTATCCCTCAAATATTTCCCAAAAAATATCGACCACCCGCGCACTCCCATTTCAGAAAATTTGCACGCGTATTTATACAGCGCATAATCGACAAACGCCCTGAACGGCTCTATTGCGTCGTAAACGAGCGGCGTATTTTTATAGTATGTCTTGTGGTTGACTCCCAACAGGCTGTTTAAGCCTGATACTATAAGGCTCCTATGGATTATCCCGCCCATTATCCCGTATCCGTAATCCAATAGCGCATTTATCGGAGACGCCCCGCTCCCCGGCTCCCTATTTCCCCCGCCCTCCCCCAGGCGGGGAAAATAGTTTTTCCAGTATTCCCTTGCGCAAAGGGACTCGTTTAAACCGCGGCGGCAGCCCTGCGCCATTTCATGCAGCCGCGAATCTTTGACGTCCATTCCGCCAAGGCACGCGGCGCAATTTTCAATTTTAGCGCACAGCAGCCTGCGCCATATTGCGGCGTTCAGGTTTTTATTGCCGGCGGACTGGTTGAGAACTACGCGGGCGTCGTATGTTCTGCAATTCGGAACGCTTATCCCTACGGGCTTGTAGTTTTTGCAATGCAGTATTATTGCGTCGTTCGCCAATATGCTTGAAAAAACCTCGCCGCTTATGGACACCCCGCCCGCAACTATCACTACCGCGCGCAGGTCTTCTATCGCTATCTTTCCGAGCACGGCGCCGTCCTTCTTGCAGACGAGCAACCCGCGCTCTTTCGACAGCTTGCAGCCGTACTCCGATATGTGCAGGATATGGTAGCTCATAGCTCGCTCAAATCAACGCGCCTCATGCCGGCTCTCATAAGGTAGTTTATATTTATAGGGTTTCTCTTTTCCCCGTCCGCATTTGTCAATACGCATTGGTTATCGCTACGTATCGTATTAACCATATATCTTCCGGCGGGTAGAATGAAGTCGCCCTTGTCGTTGTAAACGTCGCCGACATCCACCGTGCAGTGGGAATTAAACATTCCGCATATCCTCTTTTTCTTGGGATTTGCATTCAACGCCGCCATCACGCCGGCCTTCGAGGCATGGACATATACGGGCTCGACATAATACTTGCCGTCAACTGACTCCCATATAACCTGTCCCTTGTGTTCGTCGCCCTTTCTGTACGCGCCGCAGCCGTCTTTGGACAAATCCTTGTATTCATCGGCCTCTCCGTAGTAAACAAGAACTCTCATTACGCGGGCTCCCAATCCGCTTTTCGACGGCAGCCTGACTTCTTCGCACCACTTGCGCCATGCGGATTCGTTAGGATTTGTCGCGGCAAATTCCCCTATCATCTTGCGGATTTGCGGGTTTATTATCCCCTTCTCTTTTTTATCGACGAGCTTTATGAGAGTCGGAATATCGAACACAGGCTTCAAGCCCGACTTGTACGCCAAGTCCACGAGATTGTTGCGCTTTACCATGCACGCCTTTCCGCCGATTATCCGCTTTGAATATATGCCGTCTTCGAGGCGCGGCTTTTTCGGCGCCACGTCCACGGGCATTATCTTGTCGAGATAGCTTTTGAAAAATTCCCTTGCAGCCTTTTCGCTCCTCAGTTTTTCCGGAAGTATCTCGCCGAGCTTGGCGCGCCTTGAATCCACGCCTGTTGGCGCAAAGCATAGGCACATTGCGTCAAGCGCGTGGTGCTTCTTGTTTTTCCGGTTCTTCTTTTCGAGATCTTCGCTGAATTTTAAAAATTCCTCGAAAGACAAATTTTCACTTTCCGCCGCCGAATTGTGCAGAATCCTGTCGAGCCCGTAAAACTTGCGTATTCTCGAAGTGAGGGCGCCGGGGACTGTAAAGACGCGCTTCGTCCCGCTGAGTCCGCCGAATTGAAAGCCGAAATGCATGCAGACTATCTTCTGGGCAAGCTTTGCTATATGCGCGGTTTCCGCCAGAGCCGTATATTTTTCCACAAGCTCTTCGGCGTCCTTTTCAAGCAGCAGGCGGCAGCGTTTTTTGCCGAGAGCCTTGGCGCATGCGTTGACCCTGTCCGTGTACGACGCCCATTCTTTAGCGTCGGAGGAGAGCCACTCGTACGGGGTTTTGTCGCCTTTTAGCTTGTTTGTCTTTTCGCGGGTGATTACGTAGTTGTACTGCGCGTCCGGACCGCCCCTGCTGCGCGGCACTATATGCTCTATCTCGAGCGTTGCAAGCTCGCTCAGCGGCAAGGCGTCTCCTGTGTAGAGGCAGATTCCGTTCTGCTTTCTGTACAGTTCCATTTTAAGGAGCAGATTGCCGCCTTTGAATCCGTGCTCGTCGAGGTCTTTGGCAATCCTCATTTTTTCCTCGGCGCGCTTTTTCATTGCAATGCGCATCTCCTTCTTTTCCTTTTCACCCATGAAGTCGTCCCTGACAAATTCGAGCACGACTTTATCCGGAACTCCGTACTTCGACTCTAAAAATTTTATCCTCTCGAAAAAGAAAGTGAGCCTGTGGCGCACGATGGGATTGTTCTGGGAGCCTATGAGCTTGTTTATTTGCGCGTCTGGGTCGGGGAAAGCCGCGTTTGCAAACTGGTACGTTTGTACGTCGGGTATGAAAATGCCGCCCCACGGGCAGTCGCCCATAAGCTTTATAAAATCAAGATCGGACGAGACTACGCCCTTGTTTTTATCGGTGTTGGAAATTTCAGAAATTTTCCTACCGTAAAATTCACGCGGCGGCATTCCGGAAAATATAAGCTCCTTCAAAATCTCCATTGCCGGCCTTGAAAACGACGCCCGCCCGCTTTCCTTTGGGGGCTCAATTTCGGCATAGTCGTCGCCAAGGGCGGTTGCCGATATTGATTTCAAAAATTTTTTCATGGCGGTTTTCGTCATCTTATACTTCGCGCCGGCGGCAATTTCAAAAGCCTTTTTAAACTCTTCAAACGTAAGCTGCTCTATGTTGGAGTTTCTAAAAAAGCGCAGATTCAACAGCTTCAATGCGAGAGTGACTTCGTAATAAAGCAGGTCTTTTTCGTTTCTGGCTTCGTTAAGCGGCCTTATCTTGCATACGTTCATGCGCGGAATAAACCTGCATTTGTCGATTATCCTGTTATCGAAGCGCGGGACTTTCTGTCCGAGGGCAGTCCAGTCGCTTTCGGCGCCGCGTTTAAGCCCGAATTTTTTTCTCATATTCCCGTAGTATGAGGCGTACGGTGTTTCGGAGACTCCGTACAATATGAATTTCGCCCTGCCTTTCAGTTTCGGAAAGAATTTTGCAGCCGCCTCAACAAGGCATTCAAATTCCCTTTCAACGTATTTGCGCGCGATAACGTAACTTTTTGCCTTTTGCGCGCGGCAGTCTATGCGCACCTCGACCCTCGTCGGGTTTTCCGGAGACCACAATCCCATTTTGTACGCTTTAAAAAAGCACGGGAAGTCGTACTTTTCGCCGTCGGCGAAGCTTTCAAAGAGTTCGGGTTTTTCCTTTTCGTACTGGGAGAGCTTTTGGGCGTAGTCGTCATCATCCTTTTTTGAGGATTTTTCCTCAGCTTCGCCCCACGGGATATTTTCGTCGTACCCGCGTTTTTGAATGGCGGAATTTAGCGCCTTGAATACCTGCCAGCCTTCGAGTTTTTCGCCAAGCAGAAGTTTGCACCGCAGCGCGATGCTGTTGTAGCAGACATCTTCGCCGCTGGGCGGAAATTCGCGCTCGAGGCGCTCGTCGCCCTTTGAGATTAGCTGCCACTGCCCGTCCACAATGCCCACTTCCCTCCGCTTTAAGATTTCAACGCCCGTTCCCTCGAGGCATTCTTCAAGCCATTTTTCGCGCGCTTTATGCGCTTTTCTCGTGCGCATTTGCCTGCGTGCAAGGGCTGCGGTTTTAATTTCCCCGAATTCCGGATCCAACAGCACGGAGGCAATATGCTTGAAGTCGCCGCCTATGCGCACGGCCTCGCCGAGAGAGCCTTTTCCGATGTCAAATCCCCAAACGTGATTATTTTTTTCTTTTTCCATATTTTTATTAAATTCTTTGTTATTATTGAAATATTTGCAATGGGAACAAAAATCAACGATATAATATCAAATCATATCGTTTTTATAGATTTGAAGCTAATTTTTTAATATTTTAATTTTTATATTTTCGTATTTTTTTAAAGCACCAAGATATGCAGGGCTCCGCAATAATCAGCTATACGTAATTCCCGCAACCTAAATGGTAGGCCAAAAGCCTCGCTCCATTTTATATTAGTTTAAGTGATTCCGCTAATATAAAAATAATATATTGCGCGCGCCCTGCCGCGGGCAAACTTTGGAATATTATTTGCTGAAAATAAAAATCGTAAACTTCTTTTGCGCGCCGGGGAAATTTATAAAAATTTTTACGAAAAAACCGTCCTTTGAATTTGCGCAAATTAAATTCGTTTTAAACACATTTTATTTCGCATAAAAAATCGCTTCTTACAAAAAAAACGCGAACCCTTATGGATTCGCGTTTTCAAAATGGTCGAGGTGAGAGGATTCGAACCTCCGGCCTCTACGTCCCGAACGTAGCGCTCTACCAGGCTAAGCTACACCTCGCATTTTTATCCAATCTAATTTGCGAATTTTACGCGCAAATACAAGCTTATTTTTCCTATATTTTTTTTGCGGCTTCCCCGCCTGCATTCTCAGGGATTTCCCTGTATTTATAAAAGCATAATGGCAGAGTCAGCACTTGGCTTGCAATAAACAGAAAAAACCAAAACCACCCTCCGTCTATAAAGCCGTAGGCGTGCAGCCCAACACCCATCAGGTTGACCCCAAACCAAGCCCACGCGGCAACTATATTGCCCACAACAGCCAGTCCCAAAAATATCCTGTCGCTGCACAGCCTCATGCACTTTGCGTGTATCGCAACAGCAGTCCACAATACAGTCATCAGCGCCCCGTTCTCCTTGGGGTCCCACCCCCAGAAGCGCCCCCAGCTCATGTCGGCCCATATTCCACCGAGCATCGTCCCGCCAAACGTAAACATCAACGCAAAGCATAATACCGCGTACACGGTCTTTGCCGTATCGCCGGTAAGCGCGCCAAAATTCCCGCGCGAAAATATATTTGATACAAGCCTCGCCTGCGCTATAAATCCCGCCAAAAATATTCCGCAATACCCAACCATTATCGTAACCACATGCGCCGTAAGCCAAAAATTGGAATTCAATACGGCCCTCATCATTCCCATCGTATCCCCGCTATACGGCAAATTTATCGCCACCAATAGCGACATCAGCCCGCATATACTCGCCGCCACCCCAACAGAAAGATACTTTTTCTTTAAATATATGTATACGCCTATCCCGGCTGCAACTGCCCCAGTAAATACCAGCGACGAATACAGATTCGTCACCGGCGGGCGCATCTGTATGTACATTCTTAAAATTATCCCCAATATTTGAAGCCCCGCCGCGGACGCCATAAACACGCTCCCAGCCAGTTTCAGAGCCTCCCCGCGCGTCGAAAATATCCGAGAAAGCCCGAACGCCGCCAGCGCAAACATGTATAATATAAATCCACCAAAAAACGGCGACATCGCATTGGCAAAATTCTCCACCTTCAACCTCAGCCACGACACCCCGCCGGATTTCGACAATATCCCGTTTATTTCAACGAGCGCCGCATGCGCCCCTTCTCTGTCTCCCCCAGCTATCGCATCGCAAGCGCGCGCGTACAATTTTGCCAAGTTGACCGACATATCGGAAGCCTTCCTGTCGAGCATTACCTCAGCGGGCGTCGCGTATCCGCTCCCGGTGTTTATGGAATTTATAGAAGCGTCGGGATACGCGTTCTCAAAGCCTGCAACATCGCGGTAGTACGATAGCATTGTCGCCGCCCGCGACAGTTTAGACTCCTCAGGCGCGCGATTTTTCTCCTTCGCAGATTTCAGCTCCTCAGAAGCCTCTTCAACCGCCGCTCTCCAGTCTTCTATTCCCTTTACAGCAGATTTCTGCCCCGGAACTTTAACCGCAAACGAATTTACCGCCGTCGCATAAGCCACCCCTTTTTCAAGAGCCTCGGCGCACGCCGCCGCAAGCTCCGCATTTCCGTCGGAAGCCGCCGCCTTCTCGACTTGCCCGTAATGCTTCGCGAGGTCGTCGTATGAATAGTATCTGCCCTCCACTCCGAGTATTTTTTGCAGGTCCCTGTTGTCCGTGCGCATTATCTTTTCGGAGGACAGCCCGCCCGCTTCCGCGGATAGCCGCCAAAGCCATTTGGATGATGATATTTTCCCGTCGGACGTACTGGCGGACGCCTTGCCGCCGAGAGATTTCAGCACGTCGGCCGACGCGCTCGACACCGGCATCACGCGCCCCGCCTTCAATACCGGAAGCTCCCCAAAGCTTGGTCCAATCAGAGAGTCGTACAGGGGATCCCCCATAAAAACCTGCCACACCGCAAGCGGTGAAAACGCCACCATCACAGAAATCAGCACGCTTATGGAAAACGCGTATCTATTCATCGTAAATTTTTCTCCCGCGCAAAAAGCCTTGGTATAAACATTATCGCCATTCCGGCGAACGTCGCCCCCACAGCAAGCCACGGCAGGAGCCTCGCCGGATTGCGCACTGCCGCAAGCACGCTCGTCTTCCCTCCGTCGCCGTACGACATCTGGTAAAATGTCCAGCCGCCGAACGATCCGGGTGAATTCATAGACACTACCTGCTCCACTCCGCTATCGCCGCGCTTGAACTCCACTTGGCTTGAAAAGCTTTTCGGCGTCGAGCTCGAATCCCATTTTTCCATGGAGAATTTTACGAGCTTCACTTTGAACGGCAGCTTCATAATGCTTCCCGCCGAACCGTTTTTAGCCCCTACGAGTATTGTGTCTGACTCCGTCCCCTCCCGCAGAACCATAGAGCCTTCCACCCTCATATAGTATTGTAGAACTCCGGATATTATAAGCAGGACGAGCGACACGTGCGCTATCGACGCTCCGAAGCCATAGAGCCCTCCCCTCACATATCTCCATCCGCTCGCAAGTATGTTCACAGCGGCGAGCAGACCGACCGACGCCCCGCCCAAAAGCGGAATTTTTATAAAGCCGAGCGTCGCCACGCAGAAAAAGCTCTCAAAGTATTTTGCCTGCGCCGCCGCAACCCCTATTTCTTTTTGGGCGAGGGTCGCTATAAAAATAAGCAAAGTCGCGTACGCCATTATTCCGACGGCAAGCCGCCTCGAGGACGCCACCGCGTACATCAGTTTTAACAGCGCCGCTTTCATTGAATCAAACATTGAATCTGAACAGGGCTACGTCGCCGTCCTTGAATTGGTAGTCGCGCCCTTCGAGTCTGTACGTGCCCGCCTCGCGCGCCTTATGCACGGAACCTGCCGCCATTAGGTCGTCGTACGAAACCACTTCGGCCTTTATGAATCCCCTCTCGAAGTCGGTGTGGATTACGCCGGCGCATTGGGGGGCGGTCATTCCCTTTACGAAAGTCCACGCCCTAACTTCTTTTTCGCCCGCAGTAAAATAGCTCGCAAGGCCGAGCAGATCGTACGTCTTTTTTATCAACTCGGACACCCCGCTGTCCGCAGCCCCAAGCTCCGCAAGGTATTCTTTCGCCTCGTCGGGCTCGAGCGACGACAGCTCCTCTTCGAGCCGCGCGCAAATCACGCAAGAGTCGGCGTCGTGGGAATTTTTTGCGAATTCCCTTACCTTTGCGACGTACGCGTTTGACGCCCCGCCGTCGCCTATGTCGGACTCCGCCACATTGCACGCGTATATCACGGGCTTGGAGGTCAACAGAAAATACGATTTTATGCGGGCGGCGTCCTCCTCAGAGACGTCGGGAAGCGTTATTGCGGGCTTTCCCTCGTTTAGGTGCGCTATCAGGCGCTTGAGCAGCTCCACGTTTTTTATCGCCTCTTTGTCCATTCCCTTCGCTTTCCTTGCATTGTTGTCGAGCTGTTTCTCGCAGCTTTGCAGGTCGCTTAGAACGAGTTCCGTAGTGATAATCTCTATGTCTCGAACAGGGTCCACAGAGCCCATGCTGTGCAAGATATCGTCGTCGTCGAAGCAGCGCACTACATGCACAATTGCGTCGACTTCCCTGATATTCGCCAAAAATTTGTTTCCGAGCCCCTCCCCTTTGCTCGCCCCCGCGACGAGGCCCGCTATATCGACAAACTCTACTGCCGCCGGGATTATCACGTTTGTTTTGGATATCTCTGCGAGCGGCTTGAGCCTTTCGTCAGGCACTTCAACAACCCCTATATTCGGTTCTATCGTGCAGAACGGATAATTCGCTGCCTCCGCCTTTCTGCTTCTTGTGAGGGCGTTAAACAGAGTGCTTTTGCCCACGTTGGGCAGACCTACTATTCCGGCTTTTAACATTTCTTTTCCAATAAATTTGCGCCGTTAAAAAAGCATGCCGGCCCTCCGGGCGGCGCACCGCGGAAGACCGGCTGAAATACTTGCGCCTAATCGCGCGGGCCGTATTCCAAAGTTTTGCCCGCGTATTTTACGCTTACATGGTTTTTGCGGTCGGGGCGCGCCGATTTTTCGGTGTGGCCTATGACGCGCGCCTCCACCGCGTAAGATTCGGCTATATCAATAACCTTCTTTGCGTCGGACTTCGAGCAGTACACTTCCATTCTGTGCCCCATGTTGTAAACTTCAAACATCTCTCTGTCGGAAGTCCCGCTCGCCTTTTGTATCGCTTTGAAAATCGGCGGTACGTCCATCAGGTTGTCTTTTACAAAGTGGACTGACTTTCCGAAGCGGACGCACTTTGTCTGCCCGCCGCCTGAGCAATGGACAAGCCCTTTTATCAAACCGGGGTGCTTCTTCATTATTTTCATAATCACGGGCGCGTATGTGCGCGTTGGCGAAAGAAGCGCCTGAGCTATCGTCATGGACGAGCCTTCAAGCTTGTCCTCGAGCTTGTATGGGCCGCAATACACGAGTTTTTCGTCGACGCCCGCATCGAACGTCTCCGGATATTTTTCGCGGTAGTACGGGCAAAGGATGTCATGGCGGGCGCTCGTTAGGCCGTTTGAGCCAATGCCGCTGTTTTCGGAATCCTCGTAAGTCGCCTTCCCCGCCGACGACAGGCCGACTATCGCTAGCCCGGGCTTTATTTTGTCGCCCGCAATTACCTTGTCGCGCCGCATGACAGCCACCGCGCAAGAGTCAACCACTACCGCCCCGGTTAAGTCCCCGACGTCCGCCGTTTCCCCGCCGCCTGAGTATATTTTGACCCCAAGCCCCCTAAGCTTCTCCATAAAAGCTTCGGAGCCGTTTATTAGCTCGGCGAGCGCGTCGCCGCCAAAATTTCTCGCATTGCGGTTTACGGTGTTTGACAAAAGTATGCGCTCGCACGCCCCTATGCAGAGGAGGTCGTCTATATTCATCACTATCGAATCCTGCGATATCCCCCTAAAAACAGAGGCATCGCCAGTTTCTTTATAGTAAAGATACGCTATTATAGACTTCGTTCCGCTGCCGTCGGAGTGGATAACATTGCAGCGGGTTTTCGAGCCGGTCAGGTGGTCTTCGGTAATCTTGCAAAACGCCCCTTTGAAAAGCCCCGGATCGAGCCTGTCCACTGCCGCGTGGACTTCCTCTTTGCCGGCCGAGACTCCCCTCGCGGCATACCTTCCTTTTGTTTTGTCGGATTTCATTTCCTTAAATATTTTTTTAAAATTATGCGCCCACAAATTTAGAGAAAAATTCTTTTAAGTCTGCGTAGTCGCGCGCCACGGGCAGGTCAGGATTTTCGGCCGCGAATTTTTCGGTAGGCTTAAACAACACGGCGTTGTCGGCCGCGCGAAGCATGGAGAGATCGTTGTACGAATCTCCCGTAGATATTACTTTAAAGTTCAGGTAGCGGAACGCCTCGACAGCCTTGCGCTTTTGGTCGGGCATTCTGAGGCGGTATCCGGACACCGCTCCGTCGGGAGATATTTCAAGCTCGTGGCAAAAGAGCGTCGGATAGCCAAGCTTTGCCATCAGCGGCGACGCAAACTGCTCGAAAGTATCCGACAGTATCACTGTGCGCGTCTTGGATTTCAGCCAGCCTATAAATTCCCCCGCGCCGTCGAGGGGCTCGAGAGTTGAAATTACCCGCTTGATGTCCGCGAGCTTTACGCCCTTGTCGGCGAGTATTCCAAGGCGGTAGCGCATTAGCTTGTCGTAGTCGGGCTCGTCGCGCGTTGTGCGGCGGAGCTCCGGTATTCCCGCTGCGTCGGCGAACGCTATCCATATTTCAGGAACGAGTACGCCTTCGAGATCGAGCGTTGCGAGATTCATTTCTTTGCCTTTTCGTATTTAAGTTTACATTCGCGGAGCGTACACAAAGTCCGCCTCCTTCGCGTTGAAGGACGACGTGTGCAGCGGCTTTTGGCTGTTTGTCTCTGTGTCCACAACGAAAAGCTTGCGCGTGTCGCCCGCGGACTTTGTGCATATCAGGTGGCGTCCGTCGTTGAGCCATACTGCGCCGGAAGTGTTTTCGCCGGAAGTCACCCATTTTGAAGAGCGCGTGGAAAAGTCGTACACTGCAACTTGAAAGCCTTTGCCAACCGCCGCAGTGAACGCTATCTTATTCGCATCGTACGGATTCCATGCAGGCTCGGAGCAGTAGCCGCTCATGCGGGTGTTGACGCGCTGCATTTTTCCGCCGGAGGACGATATTGTATAAATTTGCGGCCCTCCCATGGAATCGCTTGCAAAGACGATTTTTGAACCGTCTGGCGAAAAGCAAGGGGAGCTTTCCGTCGCTTTCGTGTTCGTTATTTTTTTAAAGCCGCCGCCGGAAGCGTTTGCCGTCCAAACTTCGGCATTTCCGCTTGATGTCAGAACCACCGCGACTTTTGAGCCGTCGCGCGAAAACGAGCCGCCCGTATTGCTTCCCTTGTACGAGGCAAAGACTTTGCGGGTGTTTGCAGCGAGATCGACCGAATACAAGTCCATAAACCCCGTCCTAAAATATCCGGTATAAATTATGCGTTTGCCGTCTGGCGAGAAATGGGGCATGAGGGAGTCGGACTTGTCGCGCGTTATTGAGCGCACATTTTGGAAAACCATGTCCGAGACGCATATTTCCGACGTTTTCCAGTTGTCCGGCGAATATGAAAACGCGATAGTCCCCGCAAAGAAGCCAGGCGAGCGCAATGTGCGCATGACTGCCGCGTCGCACGCCTTCATTAAGGCCTTCAAGGTTGTGGGTGCGGAACAAACTTGCTCGTGCGATGTGCCTTTTGTTATAGTGAGCTTTACTGCATTGGCGCCGTGAGGCGCGAAATCGAACACGAACTGGGCCCTTGATGCAGGCGTTATTTTGTAGCTGCCGTGCAAGTTGAATGCGCGTTTGGCAAGAGCCGCCATATTTGCGTCGGGAGAGGTTATCGCGACGGAATAGACGGGCACGTTTAGGCGGGAGGTCTGCGTTTTAATAGTTCCCGCGTCGATATGCGACTGTCCGAAAGCCGCTGCGGCTGCCGCCAGCGGCGAAAGTATGGCGATAAAGGTTCTTCTTAACATATTGTTTCGAGTATCTTTAAAAGCGCGCGCTTTTCAACATCTTTTTAGCGTTCCGCGATTTTTTATCGCCCGCGCGCAAAAAATAAAAATTTTTTAATATACGGACAATATAAAAACAGGCGCGAAACAGTGCAAAATCGTTTTCAAGCAAAACCTTGACTTTTTTGGCACTGCCCGGGCGCAATGCGCGTTTTGGGCGCGGGCGGAGAGAAAAGCGGCTCAATGTGCTTTTGCGCATTCAGCGGTTTTTTTAAAGCATTACAGGCGGTTTTCGAGCGATATTTTTGAGCGGAGGGCAGACATTTCTGCGCGCACAAAAAACAGAGTCGCAACAAACGCGCTGAAATCGCTTATCGGGAAGCTCGCCCACAATCCTCCGAGCCCGAACAACCGCGGCAATAGAAACATCGCCGGCACGAGGAACAGTATCTGGCGCAATATCGTCACAAAAATCGACACAGACGGGCGCTTTATGGATTGAAAGTATCCGGAAGTCACTATGTTAACCCCGATAAACGGCATGCCCGCCACCATCAGCCTCAATGCGGCCTCGCCCGTAGAGAGCAGATGCGAGTCCTCACCGAGAAATATTTCAAAAATTATGTCCGGAAAGAGCTCCGCGACTGCGAATCCAGTCACGCAAATGGCAGTCGCAGCCCCGAGCGCCCTTGAAAACGCCCTGCGTACCCTCTTAAAGTTTTTAGCCCCCCAGTTGTATCCGATAATCGGCTGTATTCCCATGCTTAGCCCCACTATCGGAAGGAAGAGGAATGTTATGACTGTCGTGCACACCCCAATGACTGCGAGCGCCGACTCCGAGCCGTAGGAGCGCGCCTGCATTACAAATATCGACACCGAAAACGCCGCGCAAGCTTGCAATATGAACGACGGCGAGCCCGCCGCCCCCATCTGCTTCAAGAGCTTTTTAAACGGTCTCATATTCGACAGCCTTATTCTGAGGAAATTCCTTCCGCTGACATAGTATCCCAAAACCCACGATGACGCGCACGCCTGCGCAAGCACCGTCGCAATCGCGGCTCCTCGCACTCCCCAGCCCCATTTAACGAGGAACAGCCAATCGAGGAATATATTGGTAAGCCCGCCAATTATTATGGTGGTCATGGCGATTACCGGCCTTCCCTCCGCCCTGACCAGATTGTTCATTCCGAACGATATTTTATCGAAAATAAGCCCCCCGATTATTATGGAATAATACGCGCATGCGTCGGGTAAAATTTTCGGCGTTGCCCCGAAAAACGACAATATTTGGGGCATAAAAGTAAGCGTTATCGCCGCGACAACCACATAGAAAGCTATGAAAAGGAAGAACGCCTGCCCCAAAAATTTTTCAGCCGCCTCGCGCTTCCCCGCCCCGAGGCAAATTGAAATCATTGTCGCGCTGCCGTGCCCGATTGTCATCGCAACCGCCAGCAGGAAGAGGGTCGGCGAAAAGCACACGGTGATTGCCGCAAGCGCGTCCTCGCCGCACATTCTGCCAACGAATATTCTGTCGGCGACGTTGTACGAGGCGTTGACAACTGTCGAGAGCATCGTCGGCATCGAATATCGGATAATAAGCTTCGATATCCGCTCCGTGCCGAGAGCGTTTACATGTCCGGCATCAATGGGCATTTTTAATTACGCCAAGACCTTAAAAAATATTCTCTTTCCGGCTTGGACTACCGTGCATTCTGCCGGCCGAGCCACCGAGGCGTATGGGTCGGACACTTTTTGGGAGTCGATTTTTACGGCGCCCTGCTCGATTAGCCTGCGGATTTCCTTCTTGCTTGGGAAGAAATTCGTGCGCGCCATAATGTCGGCGAGCTTGCATTCTTCGCCTTCGGCTACCTCCGCCCACTTAAATTCAGGCATTTTCTCTGGGATTTCGTTTTTTGAGAATACTTTTTCAAAATTGTCGAGCTCCTCCGCGGCGCGCTCCTCTCCCGCGAATTTTGCGACGAGAAGCCGCGCGAGATTTTTCTTGCATTTCATTGGGTGCTGGGCGCGCAATTCCTCTATTTTCGACGGGGAATACAAGAGCAAATAGCGGTAGTACTTCCACATTGTCTCGTCGCTTATGGACATTATTTTGCCGAACATCTGGCGCGGGTCGTCGTTGAAGGCGATGTAGTTATTATAGCTTTTCGACATCTTCTTTTCGCCGTCGAGCCCAACGAGCAGCGGCATTGTGATGACCGCCTGCCCTACGATACCCCTCTGGCTTTGCAGATCGCGGCCTACGAGGTTGTTAAAGAGCTGGTCGGTTCCGCCGAGCTCGACGTCGGACTCCACCATGACGGAGTCGTACCCCTGCACGAGCGGGTAGAGAAATTCCACTATGGAAATCGGAGTTTTGGTGGCGTACCTCTTGGCGAAGTCGTCGCGCTCTAGCATTCTGGCGACAGTCATTTTGCGCGCGAGCTCGAGCGTGTCGCCAAACGACATCTTTGAGAACCATTCGCTATTGCGGTGGACTTCCGTTTTCGATTCGTCCAAGACTTTAAACGCCTGTTCAAGGTAGGTTTTGCTGTTTGCCTCGACTTCTTCGGGCGTCAGGACGGGGCGCAGGGCCGATCGGCCGCTCGGGTCGCCTATGCATGCGGTGTAGTCGCCTATTATAAGGACCGCTTGGTGGCCCAAGTCCTGGAACTGCCGCATCTTATTAAATACAACCATGTGGCCGAATGTGAGGTCGGGGCGGGTCGGATCTACGCCCAATTTGACTCTCAATTTTTTGCCTTCGGCAAGTTTCTTTTTCAAATCGTCGGCACCGATAAACGTATCGGCGTTTTGAGCAAATATTTCGAGCTGGTTTTCCATATAAAAAAATTTCCGCCCATTTTATCCTTCGCAAAAATAAAATGGCAACACTTTTATTGCCGTCGGCTAATGCAAATAAAATCAAAAAAATCTGGATTTACGCCAAAAAATTGCGATAATAGAAGACAAGTTGGGAGGTTATGATAAAAACTTCCGGCTTCCTCGGCGGCGCGCATACTGCCAACGCGTGAAATATCGCGCTGTTTGCCGAAGCCGGCGGAAGGGAAAACGCTCTCATAAAAAAACGCGCGCATTGCGGAACGCCGCCGAATTTGGCGGGTCGGAAGTAAGCGCGCAAAATAATTGCCGCAATCGAGCGGCAAAACACCAAGTTATGACAAGACACAACGTAATCAGCATCATAATGGGCGGAGGACGCGGCACGCGCCTCTACCCGCTAACAAAATACCGCTGCAAGCCGGCAGTGCCGCTTGCCGGCAAATACAGGCTCGTCGATATTCCAATAAGCAACTGTATAAATTCGGGCTACGACCACATATACCTGCTCTCGCAGTTCAATACGGCGTCTTTGCACAAACATATCCAGCAAACCTACAAATTCGACTCTTTCGGGCAGGGATTTGTCGATATTCTCGCGGCCGAGCAGACCGACGCCGGCGGAGACTGGTACCAGGGCACCGCCGACGCAGTCCGCAAAAATATGCACCACTTTGAACGCCACCACGGCGAAAATTGCTATTATCTGATTCTGTCCGGCGACCAGCTCTACCAGATGGACTTTACAAAAATGGTAAACGCCCACATAAGGGACGGCGCAGATATTACAATAGCAGCCAAGCCAATGCCGCGCTCAGAAGCTCCGAGTCTCGGCGTAATGAAGGTCGACCAAAACTTAAACATAGTCGAATTTGCCGAAAAGCCGAAAGATCCGGCTGTGATAGACTCGTTCCTCGTCGACAAGAGCGTAATATCCGATATCCCCAATCCCGATCCCGCGGGATATTGCATGGCCTCAATGGGCATATACGTATTCTCCCAAAAAGTCCTCGAAGAAGCCATGAGCGGAACTGAAATGGACTTCGGCAAGGAAATAATACCCGGAATGCTCGGCAAAAAGAAGCTTTGCGCCTACGTGTTTAACGGCTACTGGGAAGACATCGGCACAATACGCTCGTTTTTCGACGCCAATTTGGCCCTGACGGACGACGTTCCCCCGTTTGATTTCTACAAGAAAGGACGCACGGTTTACACCCACAGCAGATTCCTGCCCGGCGCGAGGATTTTCAACAGCCACATAGAGCGCTGCGACATCTCAGACGGCTGTCTGATACGCAGCGCCACGCTCGAGCGCAGCATTGTGGGGGTCCGCTCCATTATAAAGGAGGGGACATATATGAGAAACGTTATAATGATGGGCGCCGACAATTACGATTTCAACAGCTCCGAGAAATATCCGCGGCTCGGCATAGGCAGGAACTGCCATATTGAAAACGCAATCATCGACAAAAACGCCTCGATAGGCGATAACTGCAATCTGTCTCCCGAAGGCAAACCCGACAAATGGGAAGCCGAGGGCTTGTACGTCCGCGACGGAATACTCATAGTCACAAAGAACGCAGTAATTCCATCAAACACTTCGACCTACAACATGTAGTTTTTTTCAAAAATTGCGCCCTTGCCGATTGCGGTTCAAGGGCGCTTTTTTTATGGGCGCACAGAGAAAAACCCGCGCAGCTTGCCGCCCGCCGACTTGCCTGCAATAGCCGCGCGCAATGACGACGCATCGGTTTTCAAAACAATTTTTGCTCTGGATCTGCCGCGCTATTTTACGGAAACACCATACAGGCATTCTCCGCCGAGTGTACAATTTTGAGATAGAATATGCGCTGTGAATCAAACCGTTTTAATCCAAGCCTTTTTTTTTTAGCATTTATCTATCTAAAAAAAGCGGATTTCCATAGGAGAAATTACGCCCCAAAATTAAAATTTTTCAAAAAAAATAAAGTTATTTTCGAGCGTTCGGCATAAAAAAAACTTGCATAAGTTTAAATATAGTTAGAGACTATACCTAAAATAATTTATCCTTCAAAAATAAAAAAATATGAAAAAAATTATAGCTCTTACAGCTCTTGCATTTTCGATGTTTATGCTCGCCGCCTGCGATTCAATGGACGGGCCTTCGCCCCTTGACACGCGCGCGAGCGGTACCGGCAACGAACTTAACCCCGGCGGGCTTCCCTCTGATGCAGCCATGATGGCGGATTCCGGGCTGCAAGAACGCGGCATAAATTCAATGGACGCTTTTGATCCTGAGAACATCAATCCGGAAGACATAGTTGTGACAATATACTTCGGCTTCGACCAGTATGCTGTTGCGTCCGCAGAGCGCCCAAACGTTAAGAAAGCCGCAGATTTCTTCGCTTCAAACCCGGACTTTAAAATTGTTCTCGTAGGCCACACCGACTGGTATGGAACGGAAGAGTACAACATGCTGCTTTCCGACAAGCGCGCGAAGGCGGTTGCAGACTATATGTCGGCTCTCGGCATCGGTGCGGAGCGCGTAGAGATAATCCCCAGAGGCGAAGCTGGCGCTGCAATGGACGTTGCAAAGACATCTCCCGAGGCGAAGCACGACCGCCGCGTTGATATTGTAAAATTCAGATAAAAACAATTTAAAAAAATTGGGCGAAGCCGGGAGCGGTTTCGCCTTTTTTTTTCTAAAAAAATTGTCTGTTTTTAGGGTATAAAAGCCGAGATTCCCCTACCCTGCCTTTTTTAATAAAAAATCTCCATTTTCGGATAAAAAATGCGCGAATGGATTTTATGGGGAAGAATTTTTTCATAGAAAATTCGCATTTTTATGAAGTTGGGTACAACGCATCGTGAAGCTTTCTTATAAAGCCCCGAATGAATATTTCCTGCGCCGCGCAAGTTAACAGGAAAAAACGGGATTTTATCGCCAAAATAAAATTCTTTTCCCACGCGTAAAAATAAATTGCGGCAAGTTAAATGCCGCACAGAAATAATCTCGCAAAATTTTTCGCATACTTCATTTGCCGAGTTTTTTAAGCGGGCTTTTTCCGCAACATAAAAAAGCAGCCGCCGCTCATTTTCCTCCACACTTAAAAAAATTGCCCGCGTAAAAATTCATTTTATAAAAGGAGAGCGATTTTGCAACCCGCGCGCAAAGTGAACCGACTAATTTTCCGAGAGTCGGCGCAAGCAATTTTACTGCGGCATATATAAAACGGACTAAAAAATATCTCTATATTTGAAGGTATTTTTCACTATCTGTTCGGATTTTGCAGATATAAAATACAGCTCTCGGAAAACTCCATTTGTCAGTAAAAAGGCGAATATTTGCGCAATATTCCCGAAGTCGCTATCTTTATGGACGCACCGCTAAAATATATTAGCATTGCCTACATTGCAGCCGCGCCCACAAAAATATTTGATTTTATATGCCTTTGAAACAGCCCGCGATGCTCGGCTAAATTTATCTTCTTGTATAAAAAATTAAATACGATTATTTTATTTTTTATGAATATGAAATACGCGGGAGTTATTTTGTTTGCAGCCAATTTTGCCGCCTGCGCCATGGCGGAAGATTCTTTACAGGAAATGTTTGATTCGGCAGCCGCCTCGCCGGAAAAAACGCTGAAACTGGAAGCCAAGCGGTATTTTCTGGATTCGCCGATAAAGCTCGGCCCCCGCCACAGCGGGCTGAAAGTCGCTGGGAAAAGCGGAGCTGCGATATCGTCGCTAAAAAAAATAAAAAACTGGGAGGCGGACGGAAAATTCTGGAAAGCAAAAATTCCCGGCGCAGATTTCGTATCGTCGATTTTTGTAAACGGGCGCAGGGCATCTATCGCAACCACCCCAAACGAAGGCGCAAGATTCTTCGTTTTCCGCGGGACGAGCCCGAGGCGCGGCGACAACCGCAAGACTTTCATAGTCCGCTCAGAAGACATTGCGGAGCTCAAAAATCTTTCAAGCGGAGAACTGAAAAACGCATATTTTCAAATCTACCGCGCGTGGATAGACAACCGCGGAACGATATCCGACATCCGCCCAATGCGCGACGGCAAGACGTGCGCCGTGACGTTTGCTACTCCGCTTTCGCCGCACATATACGGCGGCTCCTATTCAATGCCGCGCTTTAAATTGGCAAATTTTAAGGGCGCGCTCGATGCCCCCGGCGAATTCTTCTTCGACAAAAGCGCGCAAACTTTGTGGTACTGCCCGCGCGAAGGCGAAGACATCAAAACCGCCGAAATTTTTTACCCGGCTTCCGACGTGTTGCTTGAAATTTGCGGCGACGCCAACGCGGGGATCGCTGAAAATATAAGCTTTGAAAACGTCGCGTTTGAAGGGTCGTCAAATCTCCCCGACTCAAAAATAGGCGGCTGGGAAAATTCGAGCCAGGCGGCGGTCGGAATGCCCTCCGCAATAACTGTTAGCAAAGCAAAAAACATCAAATTCGAGGGATGTTCGTTTAAGCGGCTTGACGGCTACGCGCTTGAATTCTACCAAAACGCGACTTTCTGCGGAGTCGAAAACTGCGTGTTTTCCGATCTCGGTGCGGGCGCTGTAAAAATCGGGTCGAAATACAAGCCGGAGAACGCGCCTGTCTCAAACATTACCGTTAAAAACAACATAATTTACAAGTACGGCAGGATAGACCGCTCCGCCGTCGGAGTGCTCGTGTTCGACTCCGGCGGAAACACAATTTCACACAACGAAATTTTCGACGGCTACTACACAGGCATATCGGTAGGCTGGACATGGGGCTTCACGCCTTCGCACACGCAAAACAATACAATAGACTTTAATAAAATACACAATCTGTCATTCGCGCAAATGTGCGACCTCGGCGGCATATACACGCTCGGCATATCGCACGGCTCAAAGATTTCAAACAACCTTATATTCGACATCGACTGCCACCAATACGGCGGCTGGGGCATATACAACGACGAGGGAAGCACCGGGTTTATCGTAAGCGGCAATTTTGTGCGCAACGCCCAGGAGGGCGGGTATTATATGCACTACGGCAAAGACTGCGAAATCCGCAACAATGTATTCTGCGAATCGAGAGACTTCCAATTGGGACTTGGCAGAAATATGCCCGACTCCCTTGTATTTGAGCGCAATGTCGTGGCGTACGAGTCTCCCGCAAAGCTATTCCGCGAAAACCGGCCGCCGTCGATAAGCGCCGCAAAATTTGACAACAACATATACTGGAACGCGTCGGGGGAAGTTCTGTTTGGCAAATACAGCTTCGCCGAGTGGCGCGAAGGCGGCAGGGACAGCCATTCATTTATAGAGAAAGTGGATTTAAACGCCCTCTTTAACGGCGGAGGCATTGAAAAGATAGGATTCAAGCCCATAGGCGCAAGATTCGCAGGGCCGGAAGGCAAAATGGGCGAAACCGCAAAAAAGATATTGGATAACTATAAGTATCCGCAAATAGTAAGACACCCCGTAATTGCCGACTGGAATAACGGGGCATTTGACGATTTTAGCGTGGGCGAAATCGGGAAGCCGCCGGTTTATATGAATGTGGACACCAAGGACGGCACTGCAAAAGTAGTTGCCGACGAAAACTCGCCCGCAGGAAGGGCGCTTGAAATCGAAGGCAAGGCGGAAGTATCGCAATATTGCCGTTTCACAGGCGGGAAAGAGCTCGAATTTTCAATTATGTTTAAGCTGTCGGAAGGCTCTGAATTTTCGTGCGGAACACAGAATGTGACATTTTTCTCGGTAAAAGACGGCCAAGTCAACGGGAATGAATCCGAAAAACTGCCAATGGAGAAATGGCTCACAGCAAAGGGGAAAATGAACTTTCCGCTAAAAGGGGGAGAGGCTTGGACGCTTTCATTATCTGACGGAAATAAAAATTACAAATGTGATATGCAACTGCCAAAAAATGCGGGTGGGAAACCGACGAGGTTTGCGCTAAAATCTTTGGGAGGACAGACGCGCTTTGCGGACTTAAAAATGGACGTTATAGAATAAAAATTTATTAGGGTTAATTCCCTAAAAAAATACGTTAAGACTCGAACCTAAGGTATGGATATATTCAATTTTATTTGTTGACTTGTTTTACTTATGTGATAATTAAATTATTAAGTTAAAAAATAATCTGATTACTACAATCATGAACTCCAAAATACCCTTAATCTTATTGGGTGCTGTTGCAATCAGCGCCTCCTCGTTTGCTGAAACATTGACGTACGACGGTTCTGCAGCAGGCTCTTTCTACGACGGAGCCTACTGGGGCGACATAGTTCCCTCAAAAACTTCTGACATCATCTTTGACGCCAAGGCAAAAACAACCGCTTATGAGCTTGACGCAAAAAATGGCGTGACTGTAAATAGCATTACAGATAATTCCATAACAGATAGAACGCAGGACGATCCATGGGGAATGAATATTAAAATAAATATAGGGGAATCCACTTTCACTATACTTGAAGATCTCACTTTGGCTTCAAACCATAATTACGCTCCATTTGCGATTGTACCGGGTTCCGACGGCGTTGGCGAAGTTGTGGTAAAAGGCAATATTATATCGAAAAACGCCTCCGACGGGAGTGAAGGAGAATCGCTTTTCGGCGACGGGAAAATTTTAAAAAGCCTCACAGTTGGCGGCAACATTGAAATGCAGGGGTCAAGGTTTCGCTTTCACACATTAAACGTAAAAGTAGATGGTGTCTTTAATTATACCGGTGGCACGCTAAACCTGTGCTACGGTTCCGCAAATGCCCAGAATCTATCATTCTCTTTCGGAGGTTTAGAGGGAACGAATAGGGAAATAAAAATTGGAGGCAATCCCGATAGCAAGCATATGCTCGAAAACTCAACCATCACAATGACATTTACAAATTCCGGAACCTCAAAATTCAACGGCAAGTTCTCCTACGAAAGCGCAAATTCGGTCGGGGTCAACACCTATAATTTGGTTATGAACGGCACTTCAACAGGCGTGCAGTACTACGAGGATACCGGCACGACATTCTCTTTTGACAATGTGACTGTAAAATCCGGAAAGCTCAATTTTTACAGCACAATCGGGAAATCGACAATATCTCTCGAAGGCGGCACGCTATCCCCCGCCACAGTCACCGGCGAAATCGCCATTTTGAAGGCCGAAGCAATAAATTGGGACAACGGCAAAATTTCCTTCGACCTTGTTGAAGACAACTCCGCAAGCGACAAGATTGTCCTCGACTACGCCCTCACTAAAACGTCCTTTTCGGTCTCCGGCGGCACGCGCGAAATCGAGCTTATTGCCAACCCGCAGGATATTGTCTCATGGATAGAGTCAAGCGGAGAAGAAAAGCTAACCTATACGCTCATTGAATACGCCAGCACAGACTTTGAAAATGGCGACATCGTATTCTCGCAAATCGACGGCATAAATATCGATTACAATTTTGGCGACACTGCCTTAACCGTGACTTTAAGCAAAGTCCCAGAGCCCGCGACAATCGCCGCAATCTTCGGCGCTTGCGCACTTGCGATGGCCGCCTTCCGCAGGCGCAGAAAATAGATGAGATAAAACTTCGCGCGCCGCGGTGAATTTTTGCTCGATGCGGCAAGTTGAATTCTCTGTTATGCTCCATAATGGGGCTTACTTTCCGGCAACAAAATACGCCTCTTATATTCGAGTGGCGTATTTTTGTTTAGAGTGACAGGTATCCCGAATCTTTTAAGCTAATGCCCTGCTCTCCCTAAAAAAATATGCGCATTACTAAAATTTTTTACCGACAAACATCTCATTTTCACCAAAGGCAAAACAAAATTTCTATATATTATACACTCCCATAAATATTACAGCCAATTCAAAATCTCTTAAAAAAAATACCAAATGAAAAATTTTTTCAAAATATTGGCATTTTAAGCTCTTGCCATTCGCACCGCAATCTTCATTTTTTGCACCCAACACTTTTATCTGCGCGGCATGGAGCGCGCGGCGCACTGTTTAAATCCGCATAACTTCAAGGCTCAGAATTTTTGCGCAAACGGCGGCTGGGCAAATTCAAAGGGCTGGGCAAAACAAATAAAAAATATAGAAAATTACAATCCGCTCATTAAAAAATTCCGCGCGCACTTTTTTTATCGGCGCATATAATTCCTCCCTGCACAGTTGCGCAAATATTCAAGCTTCGGCGATTGATCAAAAAAAATGTTCGGAGTAAGTTATAATTTGCAAAATCAAAATAAATTCTTTTAACGTTTTTATTTTATGGAAAACTCCGCACAAATTTCCCCAAAAGCCGCCGAACCGATAATCAAGGTCCGCGGGCTGCGCCATGTGTATCAGGAAGGAGACGGCACAAAAGAGGTATTGCACGGAATAGACCTCGATATATTTAGCGGGGAAATAGTCATAATAATGGGCCCGTCGGGCTCCGGGAAATCTACGCTCCTAAAACTAATTGGCGCACAGCTTACGCTTCAAGAAGGCAACATTGTTATAGACGGAAATTCGCTGCGCGGAGCCGATAAAAATCGCCTAATGCAACTGCGGCGCAATCTCGGCTTTATATTTCAAAGCCACCATCTGCTTAATTCGCTAAAAGTAATACAAAACGTCCAGCTGCCGCTTGCTTTCGACCCAAACGCCACGGCAAAATCCTCGCGCGAAGATGCCTTAAAAACTCTGTCCACTGTGGGAATCGCAGATCAGGCGGACAAGTTTCCGACACACCTATCCGGCGGACAGCGCCAAAGAGTCGCAATAGCCCGCGCGCTAATAAGAAAGCCGAGCATAGTTCTCGCGGACGAACCAACCGCCTCTCTCGACCAAAAAAGCGGGAGGGAAATTGTAGATATCATAAAAAAAATGGCGAAGGAAATAGGCGTGACAGTAGTGCTCGTAACGCACGACAACCGCATTCTTGATATCGCCGACCGCATCGTATCGCTCGTTGACGGAGTCCTCGTATCCAACGGCAAATAGCGGATACCATATGCGTTCCGCGCCTCGTTTGCGCTTTTTACTTACAAATTAAAAAGCGGCCTACCCCGCCAAACTTCTCCTTTATTGCCAAAAGGCTTTGGCGCAATCAGCGTGCATGCGCCTTTAAATTTATCTATGTTAAAAAAAATTTTAGGCGGCTTATAATTTTTTCGCGCCGCTATACATTCGTATTTATCGCAAAATATTCAAATGGCGCAGACGGGGCGCACCGCAAATAAAAAACCCCACCGCCCAATCTGGCAAACGGGGAATTTTTAGATGCTTTGCTTTTTAAAAAGACTTTAATTTTGCAAGCAGAGCGTCTTTTGTGGCCGTTCCGGAAACGCCGACCATTTTGGATTTTTTGAAAAATATGATTGTGGGAATCTGGTTGACTCCGTACTTCTGCGCGATGTCGGGAGACTCATCGACATTGAGTTTGCAAATTAAGGCAGAATCGCCGACAGTGTCCGCAAGTTCGTCGATAGTCGGCCCCAGCATGCGGCACGGACCGCACCACGGCGCCCAGAAATCGACGAGCACTGGCTTGTCGCTCGATATCGTTGAATCGAAATTCGAAGAATTAAGGTGTATTACTTTGTCTGACATATTTTATCCGTTATTATAGCCTTTTCAAATTTTAGCGGATTTTTATACCGCATAAATTTGTTTATCGGCCGAATTTATTGTTTTGTAAGTTCAAGTATCAAAAAAGACAGGCGCAAACTGCGCCTGTTCAAAAATCTTTTATAATTTCGCTCAAAAAGTTCCTATACGTCAAGAACAATCATCACCGCAAACGCAACCGCAACTGCCGCCGCAATAAAATCAACAGCAACCGAAAGCACGCTCGGTGAATCGCTCTTAATCTCGACCGGCTGCAACGGCTTCACCGAAACCGGCTTGGGGCGCGACATATTTGCCTTCGGCAAAGACACGGAAGGCTTGGCGGACTGTTTCGGAGCCGCCGTGGGCAAAACGATTTTAGGCGCTGAAGCTGCGGCAGCGGGCTTTGCGGCGGGGGCCTCCGGCAGAACTGTTTTTGCGGCGGGGGCTTCGGGCAACACCGGTTTCGCGGCGGGGGCCTCGGGAAGCACGGGTTTAGCCGCAGGGGCTTCGGGCAGTACGGGTTTTACTTCCGGATTTGAAGTTGGCTGTGTATTGTTTGTTTCTTCTGACATTTTATTTGAGGGGATAAATAGTTGCACCTTACGGTATATCGCATAAGCAAAAACCGTTGTCCTATTACAATATTCCGATTTATTTTTTCATTTCAAGCTTTTTTGTGTTGATAAAAATCGGTTCGGCGAAAAAATTTGCAACCTATGATTGTCGACATGGAGGTGAAGGCTTCGGCCGAAGAAATTTTTAAGAGGTTCGGATACCTGTGGAAATTTTTGGACGTGGATAAAAAACGCACAGAAATAACCGAACTCGAAACAAAAATGGCTGCCCCAAATTTTTGGGACGACCACTCTGCGGCGCAATCGGTAATATCTGAACTTACAAGGCTTAAAAATCTCGTAAATCCGCTAACAAGCCTAAAAAAGCGCACCGAAGACCTCCGCGCACTGTTTGAATTGGCGGAAGAGTCGGACGAAGACCCCGCACTCGCCGAAGAGCTTTCCTCCGAAACATCGTCTTTGAAAAAATCACTCGATACTGCGGAAATCGAATCTTTCCTGAGCGGCCCGCACGACTCCTGCAACGCGATAGTCACAATCCACGCCGGCGCCGGAGGCACAGAAAGCTGCGATTGGGCGGAAATGCTGCTTAGAATGTACCTGCGCTGGGCGGAAAGGCGCGGATATAAAACTGAAATCGAAGATGTGCAACCCGGCGAAGAAGCCGGCGTATCAAGAGTGACATTCCGCGTAATCGGCCCCAACGCCTACGGCTACTGCAAGGCCGAAAGAGGCGTGCACAGGCTTGTCAGAATCAGCCCATTCGACGCCAACAAGCGCCGCCACACTTCTTTCGCATCGGTGGACGTAATCGCGGAAATAGAAGACGACATCGATATGGATATAAAAGACGAAGACCTCAAAATCGACACCTACCGTTCGAGCGGCAAAGGCGGGCAGCATGTTAATAAAACGGAGTCGGCGGTTAGAATCACGCACCTGCCGACGGGAATAGTCGTGGCGTGCCAAAACGAGAGGTCTCAATTTAAGAACAAGGCGAGCGCAATGAAAATCCTGAAAAGCCGCATATACGAAAAACTGCTCGACCAAAAGCGCACCGAAATGGACAGGTTTTACGGTGAAAAAGGCGAGATATCGTGGGGCAACCAGATACGCAGCTACGTTTTCCAACCCTACCAGCTTGTAAAGGACCTGCGAACCGGCGCCGAGACTGGCAATTTGCAGGCAGTTATGGACGGCGACCTCGATATGTTCGTAAATGCGTGGCTGCGCGCTGGAATGCCCACTGCAAGAAACAAAAACTACGCCCTCGACAACGAAGATTAGCAATGCTCGACTGGCAAATAAAACCCCTTTCAAAAAAATCCTCCATATCCGGGCGCGACATCCTGCCCGGAGATACGATTGTCTGCGCCGTGTTCATCGACCCCCTCGGAAACCTCGACCGCGCCGACTGCCATGCGGACGAATTCGACCCCTCAAAAATAAACGGCAAAATTATCGGAAGATGGGAGCGCGTTGTGAGCGCGCACCCAGAGGAGGACGAGAGGGCGGCAAGGCGCATGGCGCTGTCGTCTTCGGAAGACTTTTTCGTGTCGCTTTTCGACGAATCCTCGGGTGTGACGACCGACGAAGCGGACGTCGTCAAGCAAATGCTCGCGCTTCTGCTCGAGCGCAAGAGAATCTTGCGCCCGGTTGGAAGACCCAAATCCGGGATTCAAAAATACGTGCAGGTCTCGACTAAACGCGAATTTGACGTGCCCCAAAAAAATCTCGACACCGACATGATAATAAAAATACAAAATCAACTCGGAAACATCATTATATAAAACTTATGAAAAATACCCTAAAAATTCTCCTAATGGCGTTTGTCGCAATAACGCTCGTAGCGTGCTCGAGCGACGACGAAAAGAAAAACACGCGCCTTCTAACGTTCCACATAGCAAACGACCGCGGAATCTCGCCCGGCCTCACCCGCAAAGTTGTGACAATGCCGTTTAGCGGATTTACTGTGATGATGAACGAAGACCAATTCATGTACACCGGCGACTTGGCAAAAATAGACCTCGCCCAGATAACCCTTATCGACGGCCCAATAACAGGATTTTTGTTCACATGCAACGACCGCGGCAAAAGAAGGCTGCTTCAGGCGACCGCCGCAAATATGGGCGGATACATAGTCGTCTTATACGGAGGGGAGCCCATCGCCCTCAGAAAAATCGACACCACAATCTCCAACGGCTCGCTCTTTGCCCACATAGAGATTCCCAAGGACAAGGACGTAGGCAAATTTTACAATGAGCTCGCGAAGTCGATAGAGACAGTCGAGGAAATAAAGAAAGAGGAAGGCTCAACGCTTACTTGGTAGCCGCAATGGGGCGTTTGTGCGCATATATTCTCCTTGCGATTTCCGCAGGCGCGTGCTGTGGAACGGATCTCGTGTGGCCGACCGACTCTAAAGCTTTTGGAGAAGGCGAAGACTACACGAGCTTCATTCAGCCGACAGCCAGCGGGCGCCCCGAAAGCGGGCTCTTTGGAGACACCCGCAACAACGGATACCGCTTCCACGAAGGCATCGACATAAAGCCGGTAAGCCGCGACAAACGCGGCGAGGCGCTCGACGGAATATATGCGGCGTTGCCCGGAAAAGTTGTCATGATAAACCGCATTGCCGGGAACAGCTCGTACGGCAGATACGTTGTCATGGAGCACCCCGGGTTGGACGTAAATGTCTATACTCTATACGCGCACCTCTCTGAGATAGACCCGTCGCTCAAAGTCGGGGAGTCGTTGCCCGCTAAGGGCAGAATAGGCCGCATGGGGCGCAGCAGCTCTTCAATACCGATTGCAAAGGCGCAGTCGCATCTGCATTTTGAAATTGGACTTATGTACGGGAGCAATTTCAAGGCGTGGTACGCCGCACAAAAATACAAAGAAAAAAATTTCTTCGGCAATTACAACGGAATGAATCTGCAAGGGTTTGATCCGCTCGAATTTTACAGGGCGGCGAGGAGCGGGAAAATCGGCGAGGGGCTTTCCGGGTACATAAAAAGCCTGCCGACTGCTGTTGTAGTGAGGGTCTATACGAGGGACATTCCCGACTTCGTGCGCAATTACCCGGCGCTTACGGATATTGACGGCGAGGAGTGCGGGTGGGACATCCATTTTACATGGTACGGCCTTCCGAAAAAATTTGAGCGCATAAAAAATCCGCGCGTCGGCGCCAAGGGAGGGGAAGTTGAAATAGTATCATACAGTCCCGAAGAAATATCCAGAAAGTGCCGCCGCCTTATAATTGTGCGCGACGGACAAGCCCCGCGGCTTACGAAAGAGCTGAAAAACATACTCAATAAAATCTTTATGTAATTGAGGCTGCCGCACTCAAAAGCAGCTATTAGCCGCGCGGTGCTCAAAAAAGCCCAATTTGGAACGCGGTTTTACGTTTCATTTTAAGTCTCGGGAATACGAATATCGGTTCGCGCTAAGTCAAATTTCCTTAAAATTTCAAAATATTTTTAATTGGCGGATTTCCCGCGATTTTTTTGCCGTTCAAATCCAATCGGCGTCCGCCGCAATTCGCGCAAATAAAAAAATGCGGGTGGCAAAAACTTGGCCTCCCGTCTGCAAATGTTGAGACAATTTTTTTTAGGCGCAAACAGCGCCTGCATAATTGCCGACTAAAAAAACCCTAAAAAAATCTTTCGTTTAAAAATGCAACGAGCTTTTTAGCCAGCTCATATTTTCCGTCGGGCTCAAAATCAACGACTTCTCCCGAGCGCATCAACACCTCTATCTTGTTCATGTCCGACGCAAATCCGTACGATCCCGAAGCGACATTGTTTGCAACTATGCAATCGAGGTTTTTTTCCGAGAGTTTTATTTTTGCGTATTTCATTATATCGTGAGTCTGCGCGGCAAAGCCGACCAACACGCGCGCGCCCTTATCCTTTGACAGGGTCTTTAAAATATCCGGATTGCGCTCGAGGCGCGGATTTAAATCTATATCCTCCTTCCCCGCCTTGCGCTCAAGCCTCTCGGCAGGCCGGACGTCGCTGACGGCAGCCGACATTATTAGAATGTCACAATCCGTAAATAGCTTTTTGCATTCTTCAAGCATATCGAGCGCGCTCACAACCCGCCTGATTTCAACGCCCTCTATATCTCCAAGCTGGGAGGGCCCCAAGACAAGCGACGTTTCCCAGCCCGCCTCGGACGCCGCGCGCGCAATATTCCACCCCATTTTCCCCGACGAAGGGTTGCTTATAAAACGCACAGGATCGAAGTACTCGCGGGTAGGCCCCGCCGTGACGAGACATTTTATTTTTTTCATTTTTTTAAATATCCAGAAATTTGCGCCAAACCGCAAATAAAATCGGATTTTTGCTTGTTAAAATTTTCTAAAAAAACAATTATTGAGAAATATTTTTTTAAGATGGACCACCCTGAAATTGAGAAATCCCGCACCGCGTTTCTATCGCTCTGCGCCGCGGTACTGCTGACGACCTTCAAAGCGGTTGTCGGATTTGCCACGGGCAGTTTGGGTATATTGTCTGAAGCGCTGCATTCGGCACTCGACTTTGTTGCCGCGGCAATCACCTGGGTGTGCGTAAAGATGTCAGGCAAGCCCGCCGACCAAGACCATAATTTCGGGCACGGAAAGATAGAGAACCTGTCGGCTCTCGCAGAGGCAGCCCTGCTCTTTATAACATGCGGCTGGATTATATGGGAGGCTGTAGAGCGGCTACTTGGGGGGCATACCGACGTAAGCGTCGGGTTTTGGAGCTTTGCGGTTGTGATTACGTCCATAGTAGTGGACGTCACGCGCTCCCGCGCCCTGATGAAGGCTGCAAAAAAATACAAAAGCCAAGCCCTTGAAGCCGACGCCCTGCATTTTTCGACCGACATATTGAGCTCGGCAGTGGTGCTTTTCGGCCTAATATGCACTTGGCTTGGTTGGCCGTCCGCCGACTCCTTCGCGGCTCTCGGAGTTGCGGCAATAGTTATATGCGTGTCGTGGAACTTGGCGCGCAGGGCAATAGACGAGCTTTTGGACAAGGCCCCCGACGAGGCGAGGCGCCAAATTCAGGAAATTTTGGGGGAAATCGAGGGAGTAGTAAAATCCCACGACTTGCGAGTCCGCTCCGCAGGCGACAAGTATGAGATAGACGTAAATATACATGTCGATAGAAACCTCTCCATCGTCCAGGCGCACGACATCGCCGAGCGCATAGAAAAAATGATACGCTCAAAGCTCGGCGACTCCACAATCAACATTCACGTTGAGCCGGATTAGTCCCAATTCCTAACTTTGTTTTATGTAATTAACTTCCTAAAAAAGCCGCGCCTGATTAAACATTTCCGCAGGCTTGCGGTTAATAAAACATTTTCACGGGTTTCTCTTGATTCAACATTAGCGCAAAGTTGCGGTTAATAAAACATTCTCCCAAAGTCGATTTCAATCCGATTTCCTCGCAGAACTGCGCACGTCCGATTTCCTCCTAATAGCTCCGATTAAATAAAGTTTTTCTCAAAATTGCGCGTGCCCGATTTCTCCGCCGTGCGGTTTAAATTTTCCCTCTGTCTGAACTCACTCTATACCGAGCTTGAATCGCCTCAGCCGCGCGGATTTTTTCCCTCTGCCGAAGCTAATCTTCCGCGCGCTGTAGATTTTTTAAGCGCAGAAACATTTAAGCAACCTTAGTTCAAATTGCGTGAAAACCGAGGCCGCGCGCTTTTTGCAAAGTAAAATGCGATTGGCAAATTTTGTGGCGCAAGCTTTTTAGGCTACCAATTGCGCCGCACGCACCAAGCGGGCGCAAGATAAACTATTTTCCGAATTTTTTCGCAATATCGGAAAAATATTTCGATTCTTTCACCTCTTTTAAGAGTTCGTCCACGTCCACGCTGCCTTTCGTCACGTTTACGTCGATTACAGCCATCATGCGCGCAAAAAATTCGCGGGCGGAATTGTAAACCCTAAACTTGGACTGGATCGGAGTCGGCGCGGCAAAGCCTATAGCCTTCATGCCCAGGGAATCGGCTATATATAAAGCGCGCTTGCAATGGGAATCCTGCGATATTATAATCGGGTTTTTCACTCCGAATACGTCCCTGCACCTGATTACGGAATCGTAAGTGCGCAGTCCCATTGGGTCGGTAAGTATCGCGCTTTCGGGGACTCCGGCAAGAGTGAGGTCGCGCTTCATTCGGGCGGGCTCGTTGTAGTATCTGTCGCGGTTGTCGCCGCTTGCGATAATCCCCGATATCTTGCCCGCCTTGTATAGGCGCACGGCGGATTCTATCCGAGCTAAATAGAACGGATTTGCAGCGCCTCCAACAAGCTTGTTGGAAGTTCCAAGAAGCAGCGCGAAATGCCTTTCTCTCCCTATTTTTGAAACGTCCTCGGTCGTATGGTACGAATCCACGCGCAAATAACAATATACGCCAAACCCCGCGAAGCATAGAATCCCCGCAACGGCTAAGTAAAATGTGCGCCTTATAAACCTCAGCATGGGAAAAATACGCCGCGCAAATACCGCATCGCGCAAAAATTTACCTATTGCGCTTGCGGCGCTTGTGGACAGGCTCGTCGAGAACGGGCTCCGTGCGGTACGCAAAACCTTCGAGTTTGCGGCGCTCGATTTTTTCGCCTATAAACGACTCTATTCGTTTCAAAAATTCCGTCTCGTCGCTTGAAAAGAGGGTGACGGCCTTTCCCTCGCGGTTCGCCCTTCCCGTGCGGCCAATGCGGTGGACATAATCCTCAGAATGTTCGGGAACGTTGAAGTTTATAACGTAGCCAACGTTTGAGATGTCGAGCCCGCGCGAGGCGATGTCGGTAGCCACAAGTATTTTCGATACGCAGTCCTTGAAGTCTTTTAAAGCCTTGTCACGCTCGCGCTGCGTGCGGTCCGAGTGGAGTATGGACACGGGGTAGTCGTGCGCAACGAGCCATTCGCCGATTCTGTCCGCGTCGATTCTCGTGCGCGTAAATACTATGATGCTTTCGCAGTCTATCCTTTTGAGAATTTCAAGGAGCAAGTCGTACTTTTGAATTCCGTCAACCGGATAAATAAAATGCTCTATCGTATCGGCGGGAGAATGAACCACTCCTACCCCGACTTTCTTAGGGTCTTTCAACGCCCACTTTGAGAGGCGCAAAACGGCGTCGGGCATTGTTGCCGAAAAGAAAAGAGTCTGGCGGTCTTTGGGGCAGTATCTGATTATGTTTGATACGTCTTCGATAAACCCCATATCGAACATTCTGTCAACTTCGTCGAGTATCAGCCAGCGCACTCCTTTAAGAGATATGTTGCGCTGCCTGATGTGGTCGAGTAGCCTTCCCGGCGTTGCCACGACAATATCGACCCCCGCTTTCAATAAGGCGATCTGCCTGTCCATTGAAGTTCCGCCCTGGACGAGAAGCGTGCGCAGCGACGTGTACTTTGAAAAATTCTCAAACGCCTCAGCGCTTTGGGCAGCGAGTTCGCGGGTGGGGCTCAATACGAGAACTCTCGGGCCGCCCGGCTCGTGCGCTTTTGCGAGTTTTATAACCGGCAATGCGAACGCGGCGGTCTTGCCCGTGCCCGTCTGCGCCGTTGCGATTAAATCGGAACCGTTCAGTATCTCCGGAATCGCCGAGCTCTGAATCGGAGTCGGTTGGGAATAACCCATATCCTTTACTGCCGACAGCGTCTGCGCGCCGAGATCGAAAGCCGCAAATTCCGGTATAGCAGCCATAAGCTCGCCGATTTCATACGGCTGCGGCGGCGATTTTTCCGGAATTTTTGCCGGCGGGATTTCTCCTGCAATATCGCGGGCTTTCGCGTTTTTTGAGCGACGGCGGGATTTTTCCTGCGGTTTTGCCGAGCCCGCAGTTTTTGGACGCCCGCCGTTTTGGGGGGCGTTCAAACGGCGCCTTGACCCGTTTTTGCGTTCGCCCTTATTTGGTTTGGCGGTTTTATCGGAAGCCTCCGCATTTTTCTTTGATAGGGAAAATATTCTTCCGATAGACAATATCTTCTTTAACAATTTCATTGAACATATGCGATTCAAGCAGAGGCGGAAACTGCCTTCAAGCTAAAATTTAACGCTAAAAAACCCGCAACAAGCGGCTGGCTATTTTTAAGAAATTATTGACACACACAAAAGCCGTTTATACTATCCTTTTCATATATGAGAAAAATAACAGCTTTATTTATATTAGCGAGCCTTTCCGCAATACCCGCATTCGCCCAGGAAATGCCCGCCGACCTCAAATCCAAGCTTGAAGCGAAGGCTGCGGAAATGGAGCCTTCCAGCAAGTCGGCCGCGAAGACTTGGCTTGTAAAGCAGATGAACGCTTGGGAATCGATACAAAATCTCGCTTTTGCGGCCGACGCCGACGATATAGCGATGATAAAAAAGTTGGCGGAAAAGAAGTTCCCGCTCGACTATGTTTCTCAAGAAACCTTCATAAACGAGCAGGCAGTCGCCGCCGCCGGCCTTCCCGACCTAAAATCGCAAATCGGCAAGCAAACATACGACGCCATTAAAGCCAAATTTGACAAAGACGGCAAGACCGACCTCGCCGAATTTATCAACATAATAAATGCCCAGATTACCGCTAAGACGCAGCTTGAAACTTTAAAGCCCCTGCCCTCGATAGATGCCTCCACCTTCGCCATAACGAAGGAAGTATTGGCTAAAAAATTCCCGAGCGACTATATTTCCCAACTAAACGAGCTTAAAAAGCTATCGAGCGCAGTGGACGCCGCAAGCGACGCCGGGGCGACAGCCGCAACGGCCGCTACAGCAGCACCTGGTGCCGAAGGCGCAGCAGCCCAGCAAGGAAGCGGGGCTCCGGCGGGCGCAGCTCCGGCGGGCGCAGCTCCGGCGGGCGCCGCAGCTGGCGATAAAAAAATACTTACCATTGCAGAACTCAACCTGATTGCCCGCGAACAGTTCAACAAGCACACACTCACAATCGAAGGCGAAACTAAGGTAACTGGCCTTCCGGTCAAAATGTATGACAAACAAGTTATACTAATACCGTTCACCGTATTTTCAGCGGGCCCGAACGTATCAATAATGAACAATCTCGGGGAACAGGTTGATTTTGACAATACTAACATATTTGCCTCGAAGGATTATCCCCTTGTGATAGTAGTTCCCAAGGGAGAATTGCCCTCCACTTCGGTAAATGCGAACCTCCCGCAAGACAAAAATTATAGGGAAATTATAGGAAAGCCCATATTCTTTATGGGATACACAACAACAAATGTCCAGATATTCCCCGTAAAGCTGAACGCGGTTTCAGAGCAGACTCTTGTGCTTTCATCGAGAGTTCCAAACAACTTCCTCGAAGGGACTATCCTCATGAATCCGGAGGAAGACATTACGCTCGGAATGATGATGTCATTTAAAAAGAAATTCCCGAACGTAAAATGGAATCAGCGCAGCAGCGTAAACTTCCTGCGGCGCACTATCGAAAATAAAAACCCATTTCTTACATGCATACGCCTCGACAAACTAGAACGCTGGGAGAAAGTTGACTTCGATAAATTGGAACAGCAGAGGAAAAAACTCGATTCCCTAAACAAACTGCTTTGGGACTTCATTCTACTCAACACCTCAAACAGAATTGTCGATACTGCAAAACTCGCAATTCTCGGCCCGACTGTTTCCAAGTATAAGGACGAGCTTAAAGTCAGGATGGAAAAATCGCGTTTTGACAGGATGTTCAGACAGTATTTGCAAGACTTGATGCTTATGATTAAGTCGGAAATGCGCGACGTAAATCCGAACGAATTCTATACCCTCTACCGCTACGACCTAAATCAGACTCTCGATGCGCTAAAAGACGTTATGGGCTATTACGACAACGCCATACGCACAAATTCGTTCACCCAACTCATACCAGACGATATAAAGAGAGCGCAAAATAAATAAGCATGATACAAATCGCGCTGCCTACTCTTTGCAGTGCAAAAAATCCGAAGCGTTTGCTTCGGATTTTTTTTGTGAAAATTAAAGAGCCATATGGTCAAATCCGCCGCCGCGGAAAATTTTGCGATTTTCTTCAGCCAAGATTATCTGCCCGCTCTCCTCCGGCGCCAAAGGCGTGGATATTCTGCCTATGCGGCTTATGGGCGTTTTAAATTTTTCGCGCCAACGGCGCTCAAAATCTTCGCAATCGCCATTGTAGGAGAGCAGCAATTCGTAGTCCTCGCCGCCGCACAAAGCTTCCTTCAACGAAGCTTTGCGGCCTCCGCAAGAGCGCCGCGGAACGGCCGACTCGCATATTTCGGCGCACGCTCCGGCAGGAATTATATTTTTAACGTCCGACGCAAATCCGTCGCTAATATCCGTGCACGCCCCGACATTTCCGTCTTCAGATAAAAATAAACCTTCTGCGAGCCTCGGCTCAAAAATTAAATGGTATCCACTTTCAAAGGAAAGCCCGAGCTCTCCGCTTACATAGATGGCGTCGCCGATTTTCGCGCCGCTTCTTAGCATTGGTTTTTCCGGAGCGGCGCCTATGAGCGCCATGTGCATTGAAAAGAAATTTCCGTCGGCGCGCGCGACATCGCCTCCGACTATTTTTATACCATACTTTTGAGCCGCCTCCGCCGCCCCGCGGCAAAATTCGTCGAGCCAATCCACCGATAATTCGGGAGACAAAATGCCGCTCGTAAGGGCATATAGGGGAATCCCGCCCATGGACGCAATATCGCTCACATTTCTGTTTACAAATTTTTTCCCTACAAGAGAGGGCTCCGAAGATTCGTCGAAGTGGCGCCCGAATATTACGGCATCTGAAGTGGCGAGCATTTTGCGCCCGCAGAATTTTTCTGAAGGCACTACGGCGCAGTCGTCCCCCGCGCCGAACGGCGGCGGTGGAACCGCCCCGCCAAAAGCCGCGCATATTCTCGATATAAGCCCCTTTTCTCCGAGCCCTGAAATTTTGTCGCTTCCCCCAAACGGATTCATTTCGCAAACCAGACTATTGCAACATTTAGCGCGTTAAAAGCCGCATGCACAAGAATGGGCGAAAGAATCGACCCTCCCTTTTCGTACGCCATACACAGGAATACCCCCATCAGCGCGAGCGGGACAAACACGTACGCATCGGCGTGAATCAGCGCGAACAGCACCCCCGATAAAACTGCGGCGGCAAACGCTCCGAACCGCGATGCCGCAAACGCCCACTTAAAAATCCTGTAAAGCACGCCCCTAAAAAACATCTCCTCCGCAAGCGGCGCGAGAATCAACACCGAAATCACGGCCAACGCCATCTCCCATCCGCCTCCAAGCGATGAAAATATATCGACAATCTCCTGCTTTGGAGGATACTCTCCCTCAAAAATAAAATAGATCTGGACAATTAATGAGTTAAGCGACAGCACAGCAAGAACCGAGAGCACAGAAAACAGAGCAAACGAAGCAACAGCTTTCCGCGAAACGATAAAAAAAAGTTTAAATTTTGTGTCGGCAAATTTTTTGAAGAGCAATGCGGCAGCAATCACGCAAACCTGCATTATAATAGTAGGCGCAAAAACCGACACGGCCGACTCTCCTCCTAACACATTATAAAATGCCCTCGCGGAGGAGAACCCTATAAACATAGCCGATACCGCAAGAAACGCCAAGAGCACGGCGTCGTGAAATTTTTGGAGGCGAATCGGCGGAAGTCCGCCAGGCACTAACCCGGAAATCCTAAAAGCTGTAATGACGACAGCAACCGCAAATATGCCTGAAAGCACCGCGACGGCGGCGCCACCGAGCAGAACCGAGCTTTCTCCATACGCTGTCGCAATCATTGCATCTGAAAATTCTACCATCGTAACGCGCGCCGAACCGGCGCAATATAATTCTTAACCTTTATTTCAAAATCTCATTAAAAGCCCCCAAGTCTTCGGCCGCGCTTTCAGAAAACCTAAATTCCGCAAACTTCGCAAGCGGCAAAGGGACGGCATTTTTATAGACTAAACATAAAAAATTTCCGCAGGCAGCCCAATGCCGCAGCCAACTACATCAGGCTTCAAAAACTTTTTTGCCTCCGACAAACGTGCCGACTACTTTTCCGCGAAGCTTTTTCCCGAGCCACGGAGAATTCGCCGAGCGCGACTTTGGCGAATCGTAGGTCCATTCGGCATTTTCGTCAATCAGCGCAAAGTCGGCGGGAGCCCCCTCCTTTAAAGTCCCGGCATCTATGCCCAAAATTTCCGCGGGGCGCGTCGACATAAGCCGCACAAGCTTTGTCATATCCATAATTCCCGAACGGACGAGAACATCGTGGCATATCGAAAACGCCGTCTCAAAGCCGGTTATTCCGAACGGAGCCGCGTCGAAAGCCATATCCTTTTCTGTGTCTGTATGCGGGGCGTGGTCGGTTGCAATAACCTCTATTGTGCCGTCGCACAGACCCTCAATCAAAGCTTCAACATCAGCCTTCGTGCGGAGCGGCGGGCACATTTTATAATTCGTGTCGTACCCCGACAAACATTCGTCTGTGAGGGATATATGGTGTGGGGTTGCCTCCGCAGACACGCTCGTCCCGCGCCTCTTTGCGTCCCTTATAATATCAACAGAAAGGGCGCTCGATATGTGCTGCAAATGTATGTGGCATTTTGCATAGTGGGCCAAAATAACGTCGCGCGAAACAATTATGTCTTCGGCGGCAGACGGCCAGCCTCCGAGCCCGAGTTTTACAGACCACTCCCCCTCGTTCATTTGCCCAGTTTTGGTGAGAGTGTATTCCTGGCAGTGGTCCATGACAAACAGCCCGAACATTTTAGCATAGACCATTGCATTGCGCATGAGTTCCGCGCTCTGCACGCAAGAGCCGTCGTCGGTAATCGCCCTAACGCCAAGGCGCGCGAGTGAGCCTATCGGCGCGAGCTTTTCGCCGCGCCTGCCTTCTGTAATGCACCCGCTTTGATATACGCGGATTTTTGCCGATTCAGAAATAATATCGTTTATAAGGCGGATTGTTGACGGAGAATCCGCCGCGGGGGACGTATTGGGCATCGCCATCGCGGAAGTGAATCCACCCGCCGCGGCTGCCGCAGTTCCAGTTGCTATCGACTCCTTCGACGTCTGCCCCGGCTCGCGCATATGCACATGCATATCTACAAATCCCGGCACGAGCACCAGCCCCTTTGCGTCGATTACCTCGGCCGCTCCTGAGACGGAGCCGCAAAAAACGCCGTCTTTAACGCATATTTCGCCGACTTCGTCTATTCCGCGCGAAGGATCGACAACGCGCGCATTCTTAACTATAAATTCCTTCATTTAGCCCTCCTTGCGGACATCGCGCCCATGCAGAGTTTCATTACCGCCATTCTTACGGCAACCCCGTTAGTCACTTGGTTTAGGATAACAGACCTCTCGGAATCCGCGAGGTACGAATCCAGCTCTACCCCCCTATTTATGGGGCCCGGGTGCATTATTATCGCGCCCGGTTTTAGCATGTCGGCGCGCATTTTGTTTAGCCCAAAAATATTCGCATACTCGGAAATCGACGGGAAGTGCGCCGAGCTCTGCCTTTCATGCTGTATGCGCAAAAGCATCACGACGTCCGCGTCGGACACCGCCTTGTTAAGGTCGTAAGATATTTCGACCCCCATTTTTTCGAACTCGCGCGGAACCAGCGTGGAGGGGCCCGCGAGCGTCACTTTTGCGCCAAGCTTGTTTAGAAGATATATGTTCGAGCGCGCTACGCGGCTGAAAAGAATGTCACCAAGAATCGTAACCTTGCGCCCCTTGAAATCGGGTCCCAGTTTTTCGCGCATCGTAAAGGCGTCAAGAAGCGCCTGGGTTGGGTGGGCGTGCGCCCCGTCGCCCGCGTTTATCACGGGAATGTCAACCCTGTCTGCGAGATATTTTGCCGCCCCCGACGAGCTGTGGCGCACTATTATCATATCGGCCATAAGAGCCTCTATGTTCCTCGCCGTATCTTTGAGAGTCTCGCCCTTTACCGAAGACGATATGCTCGACGAAAAGCTTATCACGTCGGCTCCGAGCTTGTGCGCAGCCATTTCAAACGCGGTCCGCGTTCTGGTGCTCGGCTCGAAGAAGAGATTTACGACCGTCTTCCCTTTTAGGTACGGGAGCTTCGTCCTGTCTTTTTTTACCTCCGCCTTGAATATGTCGGCGAGGGCGAATATTTCATCTATTTCACGCAAAGAAAGATCTTCTGTGCATGTCAAATCTTTGCGCGACCACGAAACGTTGCATAAAAATTCTTTAGCTGTCATGCCCATTTGAAACTCCAAGCTAACAAATCGGGGGCAGTAGTCAATAAAAACAAGGATACAAAAAAAACGCACGGCAAAGCTCGTGCGTGGATATTCGCCATGCGGCAAAAGATATGCGGCAATGTTATTCCGCGGGCTTTGTCTTGGGCAAACCGGTCACGCGGGTGACCGTTTTTATTGCGCCGCGCTTGCGCAAAAGGTCGATGCGCTCAAAACGTTTCAGTACGCTGCGCTTTTTGGACGACGCGGAGCCTCCGCTTTTGAAACTGCTGTGCTGGGACATAAATATTCTCCTTCTTATAAAATCAATATAAAAAGCGTTATTAAAAGACGCCTTTTTCAAATTGCAACATTTTTTTTGCCCTTAACTAATCTCTTTTATTCCCCCAAAAATCGACTGCCTCAATATTTTTTCGCTTATTCCGATTGCAGCAATCCTGCAAAGTGCGATTTTTAGCGCGCATTATAAAAAATCGTCGCGCTTTGCCCGAATACATGCACTAATTGGGCTCTCTCTTTGCGCTATCGTGTTCGCATTTTGTCAATTTTCTACCGCGCCCTACTGCGGCGCAGATTTGCGTATTTTATTATCACATTCCGCATTTTTATCCATTTTTTTGCGAACATACCTTCGGCGCGGGTTGCCACCTCTTTGAGAGCCCATACTTACGCGCCGTTTTAAGAAAAAAAAGCCCAAACTGCAAAAATCGCCAATCTAAAAAATATTTCGGGACTTCCTAAATTTCGCAAAAAAATAAAAAAAGCGGATTTATACAAATCCGCGTTTTTTGTTAAGAGAGGGAATTATCGGCTGTAAGCCGGATTTTGTAGTTTCCGAAGAAACCGGCATTCATTTATCTGGCCCCTTGCGAAGCCTCCCCTCGCGGGGATGCGACATACCCAACGCGTTAGAGCGAGCAACTCCGCGTCCTATGTTGTCTTGCACCGGATTGGGTTTTCACTGCCCGCCCGGATTGCTCCGCGCGGCGGTGGGCTCTTACCCCGCCTTTTCACCCTTACCGCTTTCGCGGCGGTTTGTTTTCTGCTGCACTTTCCATGCGCGAACCTTTCGGCGCGCGCCCCGTTTTTTCAAACGGAATCCCGCTCTGTGGTGTCCGGACTTTCCTCCAGCGGACGAGCCGCCGGCGAATGCCCGCCGAAAATTCCCAAAGAACTAAATTATTTATCGGAATTTTTTTAACCTTCCGACATCTTTTATTTAAAAAAAATTAAAATACTCCATTCCCGCATTGCAAGCCCAATCTCCAAGAAGCATTTTCTTTCAGCACTTTGATATATGAAATTTTACGGACGGCTTGATAAAAACCCGCATACATCAATCCGCAACATTCAAAATAAGAAAGCGGCCTTGAAATTGATAATTGCTTACCAACGGCACTAATCTCTGCAAGGTTTAAAAAAACGTTATTTTCACTTTTCGTCGCCTGCCATGAGCCTCCGCCACAGATTTCTCCTGCGGGATTTCAAAAAATAGCATACGCTCAATAAAACTTTTCTCCGCGAGCATCTATATATGGCCCTGATTGAAAATTCTCCAAATGCGGATTCTTATCTTGCGCAATTTATTTTTTCCCGGTTGCCCTACCCTCTGCGCCATGCCCTTTTTACCGCCCACGCAACACGCAAAACAAAATTGCCTGCAACTCCAACGCAAACGGCAACGCGCCGACTTCAAACAGCCAGCCGCCGCACGCAATGGGCAAACTTTTCGGCACAAATTTAAGACAGATTATAAGTGCAAACTGGGCTTTAAAAAATCTGGGAATTTGAAGTCGTCGTATTCTCAACCTCGAAAATATGCGCCCTCATTACGGATATGTCGGACTCGCTCGCATCGGAAGTCAAATATACCGGCGGAAGCTTTAAGTTTACAAGTCCCCCCTCGTCGCCGCCTATATACTTCGACGTTCTCCATTCGCCGTTTTCGTACCCGCCCTCGCGGACTAATCCATAGGCTATGGAATTGCCGCTTTTTGCCGAGAACTTTACATAGACCCCGCTTGCCGCAATCAGAAAATCCTCCTTCGACAGCCTTATTATCAGCCCGTATCCCTTATACGGAAAAGCGTAGGACACCTTCGCAACTATGTCGCCAAAATCCAAAGTGTCCGACTTTTGGGAAGTCTGCATAAACCCGCGCATATTTTTTCCTGCCTCCGCCGCCGATATCGCGCCCGAGATATTTTTAAGGACTTTGTAGGCGCTCGAAAGCGGGTGCGATTTTGCATATGTGCGGTGGTTTATAGCAAACGGCGAAAACCCTATCGCCCCAAATTCGCCTATCGTATAAAACGCCTTCGCCTGCGCGCTCATATTGTCCCCCAGCCACAATGCGCAAGCCTCTGGAACAAAAATAGGATTCCCGTTTCTGTGGAATTGTTTAAGCTTGGCGGGGTAATCCGCAACGTAGATGTCGGGAGATATAAAATCTATATTTTTAGCCGCCGTTTGCCAAACGTCCAGCATTCTGCTGTTCGGCCCGCCGCTCGGATACTGCCCCGGCTTGGGGTTCTCCGGGAAAATAACCCACGCGTTTACGAACATTGGAATGTTGTGCGCGGCCTTACCTGCCGCCGCGAGGGAATCGACAAAACGCGCGTAATGCCACGCCATAAACATCTCGTCCGCGAGCATATTTTCCTGTCCGAAAACCTCCGCCCAGCTTCCGGACTCCCTCTTGCCGTTTTTAATCCAAGCTCCCAATATTTCTTCCGACACCGCTGCGCTTTTAACGCGGGCTATCAGCTCTTCCGGAACTTTTTCCAAAAAAAGTTTTTCGGCGGTTTCAGAGCGGTCGCGGGAATCGTCCAAAAGCCCTATTTCGTTTTCAACTTGCGCCATTATCACGACCTCCCCAGAAGGATCGGCTTCGGCGACAAATTCCATGAGCTTAACAAACGCCTTCTTGTCAGCCTCCAATACGGATTTCGAGAAAGGCGAAAGGCACGGCCTGTTCTGTCCGCCTTTGCTCTTAACGCGCGGGAAGCGTTTTGTATCGCGCATGGCCCAATGCGGAACGTATCCGGAAAATCCGTTTTTCCAGCTTCCGAACCACAGCAGCACCAATTTCATTTTGCGCTCGCGCGCCTGCGAGATTATCTTTCCTATCTCCGAAAAGTCGAAAACTCCTTCGCTCTTTTCTATCTGTTCCCAAGCGACAGCCAGAAGCACCGTGTTTAAGTTTAAGTCGGCAAGACCGTCCCAGTGCTTTTGCATGTCCGACGCAGTCGAACCGCTCGAATTCAAAAGCTCGCCGCCAAGAACTACGAAAGGCTTTCCTTCAACCACGAGCCTCGCGGTTTTATTTGAGTCGCGCTCTATTTTTGGAAGCCCGTGCGACGCGCACGCCGCAACTGAAAACGCAAGCGCGCACGATATGGAAATCTTAATAAAATCTAAAAGCATTTACCCATTTTCTAATGTTGAAAGAAATTGGGCAAGCAGATTTATTGCTGTCCGATTGCCACAAAAAAAGCCCGCCGCAAAGTTGCGGGCGGGCATTTTTTCATAGCGCTTATGCTATTCCCCGATTCGCGGGAACAGTATCTCAGGAGCCGCCAAAGTCGAATTTTCGAGCCTATTCGACCATTCGACATTACCCTCGTACCTCTCCGCCTTCGGCTGTCCCAAAAGCGAGAGTATTTTTTCCGAAACAGTCGGCATAACCGGAGCGAGCAAGACCGACGCAATCCGCAGGGCTTCCGCCATATTTGAAAGTGTAGTCTCGAGCTTTTCCCTGTCAGATGGTTCCGAGCTCTTTGCGAGCTTCCACGGGGCGCGCTGCTCCGCGTACTTGTTTATCGCGCGCACGAACGCAAAAATCTTTTCGAGGGCCAAGTGGAACTGCATTCCGTCGCAGAGGCGCAGCACCTCGGAAGAAGTCTCGGCGGCGAGCGATTTCAGCGATTTTTCAAAATCCTCCTCGACCTTTGCCGGCACTACCACCCCGCCGCAATAGCGCTTCTGCATGTTTAGCAGGCGGCTTACGAGGTTTCCGAGGTCGTTGCCAAGGTCCGAAGTGTACCTTGTGGCAAACAAATCTATAGAGAAGTCGGAATCCTGCCCCACATTCATTTCCCTCATCAAAAAGTAGCGGAACGCGTCAGCCCCGAATTTTTCGACAAGGTCGAGCGGGTTCACAATATTCCCGAGGCTCTTTGACATCTTCTCGCCCGATGACATCCACCAGCCGTGGACCAAAAGCGATTTCGGCATTTCCACTCCGATAGCTTTCAGCATAATCGGCCAATAGACGGAGTGCGGCGGTACGAGTATGTCCTTGCCTATAACGTGGAAGTCCGCCGGCCAATATTTTGAAAATTCTTCCGTGCCGTAGCCGACTGCGGAGATGTAGTTTACGAGGGCGTCGAACCAAACGTACGTCACGTAATCGGGATCGAACGGAAGCTCTATGCCCCATTCGAGGCGTTCCTTGGGGCGCGATATGCACAAATCGTTAAGCGGCTCTTTCAGGAACTCCATTACCTGCTTTGCGCGGAATCTCGGGTAAATAAAATCTTCGTGCGTCTTTATGAATTCGACAAGCCACGGCTGGTAGGCGCTTAGCTTAAAGAAATAGTTGCTTTCTGTAATCTCGACCACATCTCCGAATATCTCTGGCCACTTTCCGTCAACCTTGTCTTTTTCCTGCAAAAACTGCTCCTGGCGCGCGGAGTAAAAGCCCTTGTACTCTGCCTTGTATATCTCTCCGCGGTCGTAGAGGTCTTGAAGTATTTTTCTTACGACTTTCTTATGGCGATCTTGGGAAGTCCTTATGTAGTCGTCGTTGGAAACGTTTAGGATTGAGCATAGGCTCTGGAATTTCTCCGCCTGTCTGTCGCACAAAACGGAGGGCTCAACACCCTCGCGGCGCGCGCTTTGCTGGACTTTTTGCCCGTGTTCGTCAAGCCCCGTTAAAAAGTACGTCTTTACGCCGCACATGCGCTTGTGGCGAACTATTACGTCGCTCAATATTTTTTCGTAGGCGTGGCCGAGGTGCGGCGAACCGTTTGCGTAGTCGATTGCAGTTGTAAGATAGAAAACCTTTTCCATAAAAAATCTGTTTTTGCAAGACTACCCCAAACGCGCGTTTTGAAAAGCTTTTTTTCAATATGATTAAAATTGACTGTTTGAATTACGGCTAATACTATAATAAAATGTTATTTAGAATATACATGGTAATAGCGTTGGCCGCAATGGCGGGGTGCACCCCTGTTGAAAACGGTTCGGAACCGTTTACAGCTGCAACTTTTAACATAAAGCTCGCCCCCACTCCGACATCGGGCGAATGGAATATAAGGCGCGACAGCGTCGCGGCCGTCGCGAAAAGCCGCGGCTTCGACATTTTCGGCACGCAAGAGGGCCACTTTCACCAACTTGACGATATTAGCGCGAGAACCGGCTTTAAATACATTGGCAAGGGCCGCGAAGACGGCGTTAGAGGCGGTGAAACCTCCGCGATTTTCTACAATCCCAAACGCTTTGAGCTTCTCAATTCGGGAGATTTTTGGTTTGCAAAAACCCCCGACAAGCCTGTTATGGGCTGGGACGCCGCCTGCAAGAGAATCTGCTCTTGGGGCGAATTCCGTGACCTGAAAACCGATAAAAAGTTTTTCTTTTTCAGCCTGCATTTCGACCATAAGGGCAAAATTGCGAGGGCCGAGTCCGCAAAGCTCCTTATAAAAAAAGTTAAAGAAATATCGGGCGGGCTGCCGTTTGTATGCGTCGGAGACTTCAACGCCCGCGAGGACTCAGAACCCATGAAAATAATATTTTCCGACAAATCGTTCAAAGATTCACTGCGCGAATGCGCCCTTCCCCCGAAATCCGCCGGCGGCACTTTCCACAATTTCACTGGCAAGCCCGTTCCGCACAGAATAGACTATATATTAGTCTCGGACGGAATCGGAGTTTTGGACTACTGCGTAATCCGCGACAAATCCTCCGACGTCGGGGCCCCGCGCGCAAAAGGCACAGAATACCCGTCCGACCACTTCCCCGTGGCGGTCGACGCCGTTTTAAAATAGGGCTTGTACCCCGACCTCAGGGCGCGCCACCGGGAATGAGGGGCGCGCCTTAAAAATTTTTGTGGAAATCGGAGAGGAAAGGTGTTTTACTCATTTAATTTATTTTAGAGGCGTATTTTTCGCCAAAACAAAAAGGTACAAATATGGCAACACTTAAATTTGCAGTTCTGCCCGGCGACGGAATCGGGCCCGAAGTTATGGAAGCCGCCCTCGGCGTGCTCAAAGCCGCGTGCGCAAAGGACGGCGACGAGCTATCGTATAAAATTTGCGACGTCGGCGGCGCGGCAATCGACTCTTGCGGAAAGGCGCTTCCCGAATCCACGGTAGAGCAGTGCCGCAATTCCGACGCCATTCTTTTCGGCTCGGTCGGCGGCCCGAAATGGGAAAACCTGCCCCCCAACGAACAGCCCGAACGCGCGGCTCTCCTGCCCCTCAGAAAAATATTCAAACTCTTCGCCAATATACGCCCAGGGCTTCTCTACCCGCAGCTTACAGACGCCTCCCCGCTAAAATCGGAGCGCATACCCGAGGGCATTGACATCGTATGCATACGCGAGCTGACGGGCGGCATATACTTCGGCGAAAAAAAGACTTTTGAAATCGACGGCGAGCCCGCCGCATGCGACACTATGATGTACCGCAAAAGCGAAATAGAGCGCATCGCCGACGTCGCGGGGAAAACCGCAATGGCGCGCGGCAAAAAAGTGTGCTCCATCGACAAGGCAAACGTCCTCGAAACGTCCGTTCTCTGGCGCAAGACGGTCACCGAATTTTTCAAGAAAAACTACCCCGAAGTTGAGCTTTCCTACATGTATGTCGATAATGCCGCCATGCAGCTTGCCCGCAACCCCAACCAATTCGACGTCTTCTTTACGGAAAATATGTTTGGCGATATTCTGTCGGACGAAATGGCGGTTATATGCGGGTCGCTGGGAATGCTTTGCAGCGCGTCTTTAGGGGTGTCGAAGAATTCGCTCGGAAACAAATTCGGCCTGTACGAACCCGCCGGCGGGACTGCACCCGATATCGCCGGAAAGAAAATAGCCAACCCCTGCGCGCAGATTCTATCCGCCGCCTTGATGTTGCGCTACTCCTTCGGGCGCGACTCCACCGCCAAGAAAATCGAGGCAGCCGTCAGAGACGCCGTATGCTCCGGCGTTCGCACGGCAGACATAGCCTTCGGCAAGCAGGCGGTCTCCACCGACGAGATGGCTGCGGCCGTAATCGAAAGGCTCTAATCCAAGTCCGCCGCGCGGCAGGGAATTTTTTATCTTCCTTTCCCCGCCGCGGCGCGACTCTCATCCCGAGGCAACGCAAAACGCCGCCACTCGCGCGCCAAACGAAAAAAAATAACAGGCAAAAATATTACGCACCAAAATATATGACCTCAACGGAAATAAGAAAAAGCTTTCTGGATTTCTTCAACTCGAAAGGGCACACGATAGTCCCGTCGGCGTCGCTGATGCCGTCGTCGCCAAACCTCCTGTTCACGAACGCCGGCATGAACCAATTTGTGCCGTACTTTCTCGGAGAGGAAAAGGCCCCCTTCCGCCGCGCGGCGGACACCCAGAAGTGCATACGCGCCGGCGGCAAGCACAACGACCTCGAAGACGTCGGCTTCGACACTTACCACCACACTTTCTTTGAAATGCTTGGCAACTGGTCGTTCGGCGACTACTTTAAGAAAGAGGCGATAGAATGGGCGTGGGAGCTTCTCACTCGCGTGTGGGGCTTCCCAAAAGAAAGGCTTTACGCGACAGTTTACGATCCCCGCGAAGGCGAGCCTTCGGAATTCGACGCCGAAGCGTACCGCATCTGGGAAAAGATTTTTAAAGACGAAGGAATGTCGCCTGAAATCCATATAAAGAAGTGCGGTAAAAAAGACAATTTCTGGATGATGGGCGAGACCGGCCCGTGCGGACCGTGCTCTGAAATACACATGGACCTGACCGAGAAGGGAGACTCGGACGGAGCGCTCGTAAACGCTGGCTCCCCATACTGCATCGAGATATGGAACCTCGTTTTCATGCAGTTCAACGCCGAAACAGACGGAACTTTCCGCCCGCTGAAAAATAAAAATATCGACACCGGCATGGGATTCGAGAGGGTCGCCGGGATAATCGCCACCACAAAGAATTTTACCGACTTCACACAGCTTGCCTCCAACTACAACAGCGACCTGTTCACCGACATTTTTACCCACATATCGCACATGTCCGGCAAGACCTACAAAGGAACCCTGCCGAAAGATCCGCGCGATATGTCGTCGCAGGAGCTGACCGACTGCGTATTTAGAGTTCTCGCCGACCATATCAGGACAATTACATTCTCCATAGCCGACGGCATAATTCCCGGCAACGAAGGGCGCAACTACGTTCTGAGGCGGATTCTGCGCCGCGCGATAATGTACGGTAAGAGGCTCGGGCTTGAATACGGATTTTTCACAAAGCTCGCCGACCCCGTAATCCAAAAGATGTCGCCGGTTTTCCCGGAGCTTAAAGAGCAGCGCAAGGTGATTTTAAAAGTAATAGAAAACGAGGAAAAGAGCTTTGCGCGCACGCTCGACAGGGGCTTGCAGCTTCTCGACCACATAACGGTCACAGAAGGCAGCATTTCTGGCGAACAGGCGTTCATACTGTACGACACATACGGCTTCCCGCTCGACCTAACCCAGCTCATCGCGCGCGAGCGCAATATGCCCGTGGACGAAAAGGGCTTTGAGGTTGAGATGAACAAGCAGCGCGAGCGCGCCCGCAACGCCCAAACGCGCGAAGTCATAAGCGTGTCCGACGCCGCGGAAGTGGAGCACGCCACGCAGTTTGCCGGCTACGACCACGCCAACCTCTCCGATTTTGCGACCTCCATAAGCGCGATAGTCGAGGGTCCCGACGCCGATTTTGTCATAATGCCCCAAACCCCGTTTTACGCCGAAAAGGGCGGGCAAGTTGGCGACACCGGCTTTATAGAAATCAACGGCACCGCCCGCGAAGTTTTCGACACGAAAATGGACAACGCAGGCCACATACTGCACAAAGTCCGCAAGGGAGTATTTAAAAAGGACTGCATAGGCTCGGAAGTATCGGTGACGGTGGACATAGTGCGCCGCCGCGCGATTGAAAGGCACCACTCCGCGACCCACATACTGCACTGGGCGATGCGGCAGGTATTGGGAACGCATGTAAGGCAGGCGGGCTCGTACGTCGATCCCGACAGGCTGCGCTTCGACTTTACCCACTTTGAGGCGCCAACGCCAGAACAACTGCGCGAAATAGAAAACCTCGCCAACAAAAAGATTCTTGAAAACGCCCCAGTAAAGTGGCGCGAAATGCCCTTCCGCGAAATTCCCAAAAACGCTCTCGCATTTTTTGGCGAAAAATACGGGGCGGTTGTCAGGCTCGTTGAGATGGGAGACTTCTCAAAGGAATTGTGCGGCGGCGCGCACGTTTCGGCAACAGGGGAAATCGGACTCATAAAAATAGTGTCCGAATCTGCGATATCGTCCGGGACGCGGAGAATAGAGGCAGTCGCAGGAACGGCCGCGCTGAAAAAGATAGACGCCATGCAGGATTCGCTCTCGCACGCCGCACGCGAACTCTCCTGCAAGCAGGAGGAGATTGCCGACAGGATTGAAAAGCTCATTTCCGCCCGCGACGAAATTGAAAAAAGGCTGAGGGATTTTCTCCGCCAAAACGCTGGCAACGCCGCGCGGGAGCTCGCCGCAAAGAAAATTCTCGCAAAAGGCTCCGTGCCGGTAGTAGCCGCCGTGGTCGAAGCTGAAAACCCGCAGCTAATGCGCGAGCTCGCCGTTAAGGTAGCAAAAGAAATCGGCGGCGGAATTGTCGCCCTCGGAGCAAAGTTCGGGGAAAAGGCGACCGTAATGGCGCTCTGCGGAAACGACGCTGTTGGGGCCGGATTCAAAGCCGGCGACATAGTCCGCCAAATAGCCTCCCAAATAGGAGGCAAGGGCGGCGGCAAACCAGATTTTGCGCAGGGCGGCGGCAAGCCTGAGAATCTCGATAACGCCATCGCGGACTTCGCAAACTCAATAAAATAGCCAAAATAATTTGCCCACCGTAAAATGTACTTAAAGCGGATAAAGATAAACGGCTTCAAGAGCTTCGCAGACGAGACTACAATTTCGCTGACCGACGGCATAACGTGCATAGTCGGCCCAAACGGCTGCGGCAAGAGCAATATAGTTGACGCCATCCGCTGGGTGCTTGGCGAGCAAAGCGCAAAGGCCCTGCGCGGCGGAAAAATGCAGGACGTCATATTCCAGGGAACGGAGACGCGCAAGCCGCTCCAATTCTGCGAAGTATCCCTGCTCTTTTCCGACTGCGAAAAACAGCTTGGCACAAACTTTAACGAAGTTGAAATCACCCGCAAAGTATCGCGCGACGGCGGCAGCGACTATTTTATAAACGGCAAGGCAGGCAGATTAAAGGATATTCAAAGCCTGTTTATGGACACCGGCATAGGGCGGGTATCGTACTCGTTCATGGTGCAAGGGCAGATAGACCAAATACTATCGTCGAATCCCGGCGAGCGCCGCGCGATATTCGAGGAAGCCGCCGGTATTACAAAATACAAGACGCAAAGGAGGGAGGCTTTAAACAAGCTTGCGCTCGTAGATCAAAACCTCGCGCGCGCAACCGACAGAATCGAGGAAATTTCACGGCAAATCGGAACCCTCAAAAGGCAGGCGTCAAAGGCCCTGCGCTACAAGCGCCTAAGCCACCGCCTGCGGCATCTGGACCTCGCTTTAAACGCGAAGAGCTACGCCGAGCAGAGCGCGGAACTTGCGCGCGACGCGGAGTCGCTCAAAGAAGTGTCGGCGCAAATTTTTTCTCTAACCCAGAGGCTCGCTGAAAGCGAAGAGTCGCTTTCAGCGATGAGAAGCCAAAGGGCGGCAATGCTCGCGGAGCTCGAAACAATGCGCCAAAACGCCGCCGAGACGCGCTCGGCGAAGGAGCAGGCGCAAAGGAGCTCGGAATTTGCGCAAGTGCGAAAGAAGGACCTCGAAGAGAGGCTTTCGCAAATCTCGAAGGAGCTTGAAACCCTGCGCGAGCAGCTGTCCGCACTCGAAGGCAAGGCAAAGGGAGATGCCGAAGTAAAGCAAATGCAGCTCGAGCTCGTCATGGCCGACGACGAAGTTTTTAAGCAACAGGCGGGCGAGCTTACGCAAATAGAGGAATCCATTCGCGAGGCTGAATCCGCGCTGTCGCGCGCCAAGCAGGACGCCCTCGTAAACGACGGAACCATAACCCGCCTGCGCTCAAACTGCACGACGCTCGAATTGGATTTAAAATCCTACCAAGTGCGCCACGCAGCATTGTCTGATTCGATTTTTCAAATAAAAGAGGAGTCGCAATCGCTAGAAAGGCGCATTCTCGAGCTTGCGGAGGCGCTCGACGGAGCAAACGAAAGGCTCGGAGAGGCAGACGCGGACGTTGCGGAGCAGCAGTCAAAAATAGAGGAGCTGCGCAGGCAGTACAGAGACAAGCAGGCCGAGATACAGCAAGCCGACAGGGCCATTGCGAGCAAAGCCGCAAGGCTCGGGTTGCTAAACGATTTCCAGTCGAGAATGGAGGGATTTTCTGACGGTGTTAAATCCATAATGAAAGGCGCCCTCAACGACTGCCTGCCGGCGGATTCCGCAAAAATCGTAAGCCAGCATCTCGAAGTTGAAGAAGGATGGACGTCCGCGTTTGAAACTTTAATGGGGCCGGCGCTCGACGCGGTCGCCCTGCCCGACGCCTCAGAGCTTTCAAAAATTCTCGCCGCCCTGCGCGAGCGTAACCTAGGCAAAGCATGTTTTCAGCTTGCGCAATCGGCGTTTGCCGACGCCGACTTCCCTTTACCGCCAACCATAAAAAAAGCGGCAGACGTGGTAAAATGCCAGTCGGATGACATTGCCGAATACGCGCGCAACGCCGTTGCGGGCTGCTATTTTTGCGAGGATATTTCTGACTTTGCAAAATTCGTATCCGAAAACCCCGGATTTAAATTTTTCTGCGCCGTTGCCCGCGACGGCTCAATGCTCGACGCCCGCGGAACCGTCTATGCCTCCACCGGGGAAAAGCGCGACACCGAAAGCAGCTTTCTGTTGCGCGCAAGCGAAATAAAAAGGCTTAAAAGCGAAATAGACACCGACAACGACAACCTCACCGCGCTCAACGAGGCCGCCATGGCTCTCCAAAGCATGATGGACGCCGCCGAAGCCGAAATAGAAAACAAGAAAAACGCCGCGGCAGAAATCAAGAGAGAAATATCCGCAATCAACGCCCAGACAAACGAGGCGAATTCCCAGATGGGCGCGAAGGAAGCCGATCTGCAAAGGAAAAATGCGGAAATGCAGTCGATGGAAAACTCGCGCTTTGAAGTGCAGGACAGGCTCGACCGCGCGCAAAAGGCGCTTGAAGAGGCAGAGTCTGCGGTGGAATCCTCAAAGAGGGTAATCTCCGAAAGGGAAGCCGAGCTCGCGGAACTCAGGGAAACGAAAGACGCGCGCTTTGCGGTTTTGTCGGAAACGCGCATTGAGCTTGCGTCAAAAAAATCCCGCTTGGAAAATTTGGAGCGCGGACTGGGGGCGATAAAGGTCCAGCAGGCTGAAGCACAGGCTGCAATAGAAAGGCGCGAGTCCGAATCGCAATCAATAAGGGCGCAAGTTGAAAACTTGGAGCGCGAGACCTCCGAGGAGACGGAGCGCGCCACCGCGCTTGCGCAGAGCCTCGAAACCGCCCTCGAAGAAATAGAGGCCTTCCGCGTAAAGCTGTCGGCCGAGGAGACGCGCCTTTCGGAATACGAATCGTCGCTCGTCGGCCTGCGCGAGGAGCATATGCGCGCCTCGGCGCAAAAGAGCGAATTGGACGTGCGCTCCGCCCGCCTGCGCTCGAAGCTCGACTACATATCCGAAAGAATTTTAAACGACTACGAAGTGTCCATCGCCACGGCCGACTGGAAGCGCGAACTCTGGAAGGCGGACGAAGAATTTGAGACAAAAATAAAACTCGACGAGCTTGAAGACGGCGAAATCGAGGCGAAAAGCAAAGGCAAGAGGGGCGAACCCACGGAGGAGGATTTCGCCGCAATGGATTCCGTTGACTTCGCGGCAGTCGGCGAAGAGGTCCGCGAACTGCGCGAGCGCATAAGCGCAATGGGAGCCGTAAACCTCGTTGCAATAGAGGAGTATGCCGAACTTAAAGAGAGGTACGACTTCCTAAAAGCGCAAACCGACGACTTGTGGACGTCAAAAAACGCGCTCATTGCCGACATCGACGAAATAAATTCCACTTCCCAAAAACTATTCTCGGAGACTTTCGAGCAAATAAGAAAGAATTTTTCGTTTACATTCGACAAAATATTCGGCGGCGGAACAGCCGACTTGAACCTCGTCGAAAGCGAGGACGTGCTCGACAGCGGCATAGAGATTGTCGCGCGCCCGCCCGGAACGGTTTTGAAGAGCCTTTCCCTGCTCTCGGGCGGACAGCGCACGATGACGGCAGTCTCGCTGCTATTTGCAATATACATGGTAAAGCCGAGCCCGTTCTGCGTGCTTGACGAGCTCGACGCGCCTCTCGACGACGCCAACATAGGCAGATACACCGACATGCTAAAAGAGTTTACGCGCTACTCGCAATTCCTCGTAATCTCGCACAACAAGCGCACAATGTCGGCGGCAAAAACGATATACGGTGTGACCATGCAGGAGCGCGGAGTCACGAGGCTGATATCGATGCGCTTCAACCGCGAAAGCGGGAACGCCGAGAGTGCCGAAGCCGATTCGGAAAAGCATTAAAAATTGCGCGCCGCATATTCTTATTGGCATGTATTTTCATAGTATTTTTAGATGAAAAAAAATTGCCTCCGCGAAACTCTGTAAGCGCGCACTTGCAATTAAGTATGGAGCATATTCATACAACGGGATGAGAATTTCCTTGAACTGGCGGCTTTTTACATAAAAATTTTCCATATGGCCAATGAATTAGACGAACTTACATCTCCCGTTGAAGCGGGTGGGCGCGACATTAACGTGATACAGAAGCAGCTGCCGGTAAAAATTGGCTGGGGCTCCGTATTGTTTGAGGTTCTTTTATGGGTGTGCGGCATTCTGCCCGGAATTATTTTCATTTTTATGAAAATTTCCGCGGCCAACTATTTTAGAAAACTGCAACAAAAGCTGCAATCCGACGCCTCCACAATCGACAATTACATAGAACAGCGCGTAATAATTCTAAAAAATGTGGCAAGCCTCGTAGGCAAAGCAATAGACTTGGATAAAGACGTCATGAAGGCCGTCGCCGCGTACAGGGGCGGCGTCAATCTGAACGACACTTCCAGAAACGCCGTATCCAACCAGCTTGACATAGCTTTCGGCAGGCTCTTTCCGCAAGTAGAGGCCTACCCCGAATTAAAGGCGCACGCGGCCATTGCCGAGGCAATGCAGCAAAACGCCTACCTGCAAAAGGAAATAACTGCCGCGCGAAACCTGTACAACGACACCGTAAACCAATGGAACGCGTCCCTTTTTAACTGGCCCACAAAAATGATAGTTGCCGCGCGCGCCGGATACACAACGAGAATTCCGTTTTCAACAAGCTCCGAAATGAAAGCCGCCGCAAAAACGGTTCTTCTATGATTGAAGACGTTTACGAGCCCCTAAAAAAATACCGCGATTCATTCCGCGAAAAATTCTCGGAATTAACCGCCCAGAAATTTAGGGAACTACTCGAAAAATCCGGCATCGACTTCGAAGCCAACCGCAAGCTAGTGGCGGAAATCAAGGATTTGAAAAACAAGTCGTCGGATAAATCTCAAAAGTCCACGATGCTCGCATTTGCCTGCGTATTGCTAATAATTGTTGCAGTAGCATGCGGATTTATCGCATACAGCTATTCTTTAGAACCTGAAAAAATCGCATGCCTTGTTGCAGCGTGTGTCGCATCGTGTATTTTGGCGTTTTTTGCGGCAAAAAAATGCGTAGAACTTGGCAAACAAATAAACGCCCTAAAAAGCCTCATATCCAAAAAAACAGACGAAGCGCGCGAACAAATGCGCCCGCTCAACGAACTATATACATGGGATATCCCGATTGCGCTAATCGAAAAAACAGTACCCAGGCTGGACTTCGATCCGTATCTCACCACGCAAAGGCTCGACGACTTAAAAAGGATTTTCGGCTGGGACGACTCCTTCACCGACGGCAAGTCCATTCTCTTTTCGCAATCCGGCGTTATAAACGGCAATCCGTTCGTTTTCGGAGAATACCTAAGAATGGTTTGGAGTACGAAAACATACACCGGATATAAAACCATATCGTGGAGGGAGAGCGTCACCGACGGCAACGGGCGGAGGCGCACTGTCACACGAACGCAAACTCTGTCGGCGAGCGTCAACAAGCCCTATCCAAAATTCTCAAGAGACAGGCTCCTAGTTTACGGCAACGACGCCGCCCCCAACCTAAATTTTTCCCGCTCGCCCACTGGCCTGTCAAACGCCGAGGAGGGGTTTGTCACAAGTATTCGAAAGTGGTTTGCCCTGCGCGACCTAAAAGAATATTCCGAAGACCTCGACGACGATTCAGACTTTACGCTGATGTCCAACCACGAGTTTGAAACGCTCTTCCACGCAAAAAACCGCGACAACGAAGTAGAGTTTCGGCTGCTTTTCACCTCCCTCGCCCAGGAGCAAATGCTTGAATTGTTGAAGGACGACGAAATCGGATACGGAGACGATTTTACTTTCATAAAACGCGGCAAGATAAATCTTCTGCACTCAAAGCATTTGTCAGCCTCCAGCCTGAGCACCGACCCGGAAATCTTCCACGATTGGGATTTTGATCGCGCCCATTTAAACTTCAAAAACTTTAACGAAAACTATTTTAAAAACCTGTATTTTTCGCTCGCGCCTCTGCTTGCGATTCCGCTTTACCAGCAAACCAGAACCTACAAAGATATTTACAAGGGCGAAATACAGTCGCCGCCCTCATCTTGGGAACAAGAGGCCATCGCCAATTACTACGGCGCCGTATATTTTAAGCACGAAAGCAGCATCACCGAAAACATATTGAAGACCCAGCTTGTGGAAAGGAAGGACGGAGTCTCAAAAGTGCGCGTGACTGCAAACGGGTTTGGCGGCAAAAACCGCGTCGATTACGAAAGCGTCTGGGGCGGCGACGGAAGGTTCCATAGGGTTCCCATAAGGTGGGTAGAATATTTCCCCGTAGAAAGGAAGTCATATATGTATGTAAGCGAAAATTCGCCAGTGCCCGAAAGCCTTGCCCATTCAAACCAGAAATTGCGGCGCAACATTTACGCATGCATTTAGTGCGCCCGCCAAACAGTTTTATTTCCGCATTTTCACAACATTCCGCAGCATATAATTTAAAACTAAGAGCGCGACTTTTCCGATATCGTCACCATGTAAACTCCGCCGAATATAAGCATAGCGGCGACAATTTTCGACAAGCTGAAAGAATCCATGCCCCAGCAAATAGCGACAATGCTCGCAACTAGCGGCTGTATATAGTTGTACATTCCTGCAACCGTCGGGCGCAGCCTGCGCTGACCCACGGCAAGCAGCATATAGCTTCCGAAAGTTCCCCCGACAACTACGAACGCAAGCGACAGCGCTATGCTAAAATCCATATTCCAGTTGGTGGCGGCAACCTCCCCGTACGAGAATGGAACTGTAGCCAGAAACGAGTATGTAAACATCCATTTCATTATGGTAACTGGCGAATATTTTCCGACGAGCCCTTTAAATAACACAATATAGAGCGCATAGCTAAACTGGGCGAATAAAACAAGCAAGTCACCCAAGACATATCCGCCATATGCGCCTTCCTTTGCAGGGCACGCGGAGGCTCCCATTACAAGCATTAAGGCGCCCGCTGCGCCAAGCGAAATGCCGATGACTTTCCTTCCGTTTATAACCTCTTTTAGGAAAATCGCCGAAAGCACAAGGGCGATGAGCGGCATACTTGTTGTTATTATGGAGGCGTCCACGGGCGACGCCATTTTTACACTGAAAATAAAACAACCTTGGTTAAAAACGATGGCAAGCATTGAAGCCGCAAACATCTTCATCATATCTCGGCCCCTGACGCGCTCCGGCTTTTGGAAAAACGACGCAATCCAAAATAGCGCGGCGGCTCCTACAATCCGCAGCTCTGTCACAGCGAAAGCCCCTATTGCCCCGCATGACATTGCAAACTTTGCCACCGGCGACATAAGCCCCCACATTGCATTTGCGGCGAACATTGCGCCGTGACCTACAAGTTTTGACGAGTTCATATCAGCAGCAAGCCGATGTTGCGCACGCCGAATAGATACCCAGCATTGCAACCTTTGAATTTTTTGCAAACGCGCCTGCAAGCGCCCTTCCCTTTTCAAGAGTGCTACATGGGAAGAGCCCAACCTTGACTTTCAACTTCATACCGTTTCCTTTTCCATCGGACTTGCATGCGCCTGCAAAATAGTACGTATAGACAGAAAAACAAGCGCAAATACAATTTTGGAAATTTTCATTCCGGCGATAAAATCAAAAAATTATACAATATATCAACGCGCAAAAATTGTATTTTTGTCAGATGTATTGTACTTTTCCTGTCTTTAACTAAGCTCTGCGCGAATTGCACTTGGCACGGTATTTTAGCGGAGACATTCCGCTGTATTTCTTAAAATTTTTTACGAGGTGGCAGGAGTCGGAAAAGCCCATGTCATAAGCGATCTCCTTAACCGACATGAGGCTGTTTGCCACCAAATATTCAACTCTCTTCATTCGGTTTCGTGTTATGTATTGCTGCAAAGTTTCCTGAAAATGTTTTTTGAAATAGCGGCCTATGTAATTTTTAGAAAGACCGAAGCGCTTTACGAGCACATTTAACCTGAGTTCGTCGGGCTGATGTATGTGTGTCTGGATATATTGGAGCATGTGCATTTCAGTTTCGCCAGAGCCGCGGACATGCGCGTCGGGAGATACTGCAAGGATTCTCGACGCCAACGAAAGCACAATATCGGCCGAGTTTTGAAGCATTGTTTCCGACGCCCCGCGACCTTCGGCAAGCTCCGACTCAACAAGCTTAAAAAGAGCCTCCGCAACTTCCCCTTGCATTCCCTCCAACAATATGCGCGGCGTTGCGTAGGACAAGTATAGAGAATGTTTTGCCCTGTTGCCTAAATGTTCGTCAATATAGTGGTCGGTAAAGCGGACAAATAAAAATTTGCTGCGTTTGGAAACTTTAAAGCAATGGGTAGTATTTGGCGGAATCAAGAAAAGACTGCCCGCAGAATATTTAAACTCGCACGCGTCGGGCATCTGGCGGTATATCCGGAAACTTCCCTCCCCGGAAGCGATATATACAGCCTCAAAAAAGGAATGTTGATGCTCCTTCAGCGGGAAAGTCTTATGCTCGCGAAGCAAAATTTCAAAGGGGCGGTATAGATTTTCTTTAAACATTGTTTGCAAAAGTACAATTTCATCAAATAAAAGTACAACAAAATTAATTTGATATATTGTAAAAATACTACAATTTTACCAAATATGAAAAAGCTCATATCCTATTTTTTAAAAAACCCGCCCGCCGACGGCGACAACATGAATTTCGCGGTCGCCTTTCTGAGAATATTTTCCGGACTGATGATGATCCCCTACGGCTGGGGAAAAGTCGAGAGGTATGAAACCCTGAAAGAGAACTTTTTCGGCGATCCCATAGGTATAGGCGATGAAACAAGCCTAATAATTTGCATATTCCAGCAGATATTTTGTTCAATAATGCTCGTATTGGGAATACAGTCGAGATTTGCGGCTCTGATGCTATTTTCAAATATGGCAGTTGCCGTAAAGTTCCATTTTTTCGATCCGTTTTGCGCCGTTAAGGCTCTTCCGACAGTATTCTTGGGCATATACGCCTTTCTTATAATAACCGGCGGCGGAAGATTCTCATTGGACAATTTTATTTTTAAGAACTTTAAGGAAAGGGAAACTTGCGGAGGCGACAAACATTACGCGTTAAGAATTGCGCTTATGGCTGCGGCATTCTGCATTTCATGGATTGTATTTGGCAACATATTCAATCTCGGAGGGCTTTTTAGCGCGATAGCGCTGGTTGTAGCTCTCGCACTTTTTATCCTGTCTATATACGGAATTTTGCCTAACAATAAAGCTTCCGGCAAATAACAGAAACCGAATAAAATTTACGCCGCCTTGCGCTTTTAAGTATGAATAGCGCATAGGCGGCGCAGTTTTTTATCTTGCAGCGCGCGGCAATTGTAGATGTGAGAATCGCAATAAATATCCTTAGAAAAAACCGTATTTGCAGGAATTGAACAACCTAGAAAAATTAATCAGAAACTTTGATTGCGAATGAAAAAGCTCTAAGAATTATATTTTGAGGGTTCTCGTCAAATGCGGCATATTTAATTAATTTCCACTGGCATTTGGGCTATACAAAACTAAATAGTGGCTTGTCCAATGCGGTATATTCCACTAACTTCCACAGACTTTGGCGTTGACCTCTTGATATTACCCCGACTTTTCGAGCTAAAAAACACACAAAAGAAACCTATTGGACGCGCATACGGCGCATATGGATATATAGAAAGAAGATTTTACTTATCAGACAAATAAGCCCGCAAAGCGTTTGCAATTGCGGGCTTAAAAATAGTGCTCAAGAGGGGACTCGAACCCCTACGCCCTTGCGGGCACTGGCGCCTAAAGCCAGTGTGTCTACCAATTTCACCACCTGAGCTTTAAAAGATACTACTCTCCATATTTTGGTTAAAAATGCGAGCTAAAAATTCCAAGTTTATTTATTTCCCGCTATATTCTGCCTGCCCGTGGGTTAATATTTTCGGATTATTCATAAATTTTTCAGAGTTTAAGCTTTCATGAATCCCCCATGGCCCCGACCAAAATACTACGCCGTACGCGCGCGGACAATGTTTGTCCAACAAATTAGGCAACTCGGCGAGATCGTACGTTCCAAACTCCTTGTCGCGGCGCGGATTATGCGCGCTGTATGCGCCAAATTCTGACACCGTAAATAGCTTGCCTTTGGCTTTCGCAAGTTTGTATTTTTCGTCAACGACTTTCAGATTTTTCGCGGATTTATATCCGTACACATCGCAGCCTATGATATCCATTTTATCAAAATCCGGGCCGTTTTCGAGATCAATCGGAAGGCTTGGCGAAAGCGCGTTTAGCCATACTGCTCGGCATCCTTTCTTTTCAAGCTCACTGTATATCTGATTCCACAGCGCCCTTTGCGATTTTGGCGACAACGACGCTCCCCACCAAAACCACTTGCCGTTCATCTCGTGCATTGGGCCGAATATCGGCACCACTCCTAGATCGTTTAGATTTTTCACTCCCTCTGCGACATCGCCTATCATTTTTAGCCAGCGCATTTTTTCGGGGGAATCATCTTTTGAGAGCAATTTAGCGGCGTCGTCTCCGAGCTTCGTTCTAAGCCCACCGTAAGACTCGTTGTATGGGTTTGGGAAATGGCATGTAATTCTAACAATGCCGCCGGTATCCCAATGCTTTTTTATTATTGGATTTATCTTTTCCCACTGTATGGGCTTTTCATTTTTTCCGAGTTTTCTGTTGCCTTCGCTAATGCAATATTCGACGCAAATTATAGCGGGCGTTTTGCCGGTTTTTTCTCTTAATTTTTCCCAATCGGAAGCATTCCAGCGTTGGCCGCTGAGATATTTATCCGATTCCGCAACCGACTTTAAGTAGGACATTAGCGCCTCTTTTTTGGCGTCGAGGGCATCCTCTTGTTTTGCATTCAAATAAGGAGAAAGCGCGACTATTGCAATGAGAGCAAGTGCGTGAAGCGGTAGTGAGTATTTCATTTATTTATTCTTTAATGATAAATTTGAATGGGGCAATTTTTTTCGCACTGGATATTTTATTTAAAGCCTCACATTAGCCCAGCCCAATCTATAACATTTTTTACATAAATTTTACCGCAATCCGAAAAAAAACGGCAAGCTAACAGGCATGCTTGATTCCGCCGCATAAACGCGCAATTCGCGGTAATTTTTTTTACAATCTTTATGAACGCCAATAGTACCGCAAGTTCAGTATATCGCAAAGCGGCGAATGTCCGAAAAAATGGCGGGAGTAATTCTACGTTACTTCTCATTTTTTACTGCCAATCCGCATCTGCGCGTGTATTTTTTCCTCTTTCACTATCCCTTCAGAAAAAAGAATATGAAAATAGCGGCATTGCCCGACGCTAAAAATTTTATGACTTCCTATCCTCTCTCAAAAATTCTGAGCGCAAGATTACTGAATATAAATTTTTTTTATCCCCACCCAAGAAACAGGAATAAAATTTACATAAATATTATTTTTCTTAATGGGGTGCGCATTGGCAGGTTTGCACTCGGCAAAAATTTGTGCACTTAATTTTTGAATACTTATATATTTTATTTGAGTGCCGGCACGCGTTATTTATGCAAAGGCAAAATTGTTCCAAATTCGATTTACCAAACCCGCGCTAATGGAAAAATTTTTCCTGCATTACAGCCCCCCCCACTAAGAAAGCCACAACACTTTTTATAGAGCCATGCACACCTTATATAAATGCCCCCTTGCCTGCTTTTTGCGGGGCTGGCAGGCTTAGAGGCACTTTGCGAGGGTCGATTTCAGCGCCGACGCCGAATTGCGAAGCCCCTGCATTTCAACAGGCCAAAGTTCGAGCTCCACGCTTTTTTGCGCGCCGTCTTTGCCAACTATTGTGGGCACGCTAAGAGCCACGTCCCTTATGCCGTACGCCCCGTTTTGAACCGAGGAAATCGGAAGAATTTCGCGAGTGTCGAGCGCGACAGCCTTTACGACGGCGGCTATTGAAGCCCCTACCGCCCAGCCTGCTCCGCCCTTGCGCTTTATTACTTCCGCGCCGCTCGAGCGCGTGCGCTCAAATATCCTGTTTTGGAAATTTACGTCGAAGCCTTTGTAGCTTTTTAGGGGCAGCCCGTTTACAGTGGCGCCGCTCCATACGGGGAACATAGAGTCGCCATGCTCGCCAAGAATCATTGCGCTAACTTGGTTTGCGGGCACTTTGAGCTCCTTGGCTATGAGCGAGCGGAACCTGGAAGTGTCAAGCATTGTGCCAAGCCCTATCACATGCCCGCCAGGAAGATCGAGCTCCCTTTCCGCAATGTACGTCAAGATATCAACAGGGTTTGAGACGACAAACACTATTGCGTCACGCTTATATCCGCCCTCCTTAATAGAAGCCAAAATTTGCCGGAAGAGCGAAACATTGCGGTTTACGAGGTCGAGCCTGCTTTCGTCGGGCTTTCTGCGCAGCCCCGCAGTTATTATAAAAATATCGGAATTTGCCGCGCGCTTGTAGCAGCCAGTGAAAATTCTCTGTCCACCGAGCACAGCCGCGCCGTGGAGAAGGTCGAGCGCCTCGCCCTCCGCCGCATCGGCATTGGCGTCGATTATCTGGATGTCCGACACCAACCCCTGGCATTCAAGCGCGTACGCGGCGCATGCTCCCACTCGGCCGCCGCCTCCGATTATTGAAACTTTCATTTTTTAAGCTCCGAAATTATCATATTTGTTATTTTTGACACGAGCTTTTCGGCCTCGCAATCGTAGCCAGCGTCGGAAGCCGTGCTCTTTGAGGCGCATACGCAGCCGCGCGCATCGTCGGACGAATCGCAGAGTCCGCATTCTTTAAGGCTGTCCTGGTGGACCATTCCCATCGCGTCCCTGATTTTTACGAGTTCCTTTGCGTCTTTTTCAGAGAATTTTATTGGGCCGCCAATTTGGAAAGCGAGCATTGAAGTGTAGCAGTGCGCCTCGACGTTTTCCATTTTCCAGAAAGCCGTTTCGATATCGTTTGCCCAGGTCATTACACCGTGGTTGACCATAAATACGCAGTCGTGGTCGATTCCGCATACGCCGACGGCGTCGGCCATTTTCTGTGTGCCGGGAGTCCCGTAGTCGGCAAGCCCCACTTGCCCTATAAAAATTTCAGTTTCCGGATTTACGCAGCGCGGCGGGGTTTTGCCGGATATTGCGAATGCAGTAGCGTGCGGGGGATGGGCGTGGCAGCAGGCTTTCGCCATGGGCTGGCGCTTCATTATCGCAAGATGCGCGAGAATTTCGCTCGTGCGCTTGCGGTTTCCGGCAAGCTGGTTGCCGTCGAGGTCAACTAAGCACATGTCGTCAACGCTCATTGAGCCTTTGGATATCATTGTTGGCGTGCAAAGAACGAGATTGTCGCCTACCCTCACAGAAAAATTTCCGCCGTTTCCGTCGTTGTAGTTTTTGCCGTACGAACGCCTGCCGAGGTCTACTATCAACTTTTTCAGCGCCTGGATTTGCGGTGAAAAGAAAAATTTTTCAAGCTCTTGCGGAGTTTTGGGATCGCCTCCGGGAGTCCATTTATACTCCTTTTCGGGAATTTTATATTCTTTCCTGCCAACAGCCGAAACCGCTGCCGCCTTTGGCGCTGGCGCAGACGTGGAAATCTTTGCCCCGCCCGAGAGAACCTCTTTTGCCTGGGGAGTCAAAATAGCGTCAGGTGGAAGAGCGCCGCCTGAACGTTTTAGTTCGGCTATGTCTTTTGCTGTAAAAACTTTCTTCATAAATCTATCTGTAAATTGAGTTTATTTTTTCGACGATTCCGACGCAATACGCATCGACGGGCGCGGGAGAATCGAATGGCGCAGTAGCTTCCGCCCCTTCAACGTACGCAACTGTATCTCCGGGAACCGCCCCGTTTGAGTCGTACGCAACGAGCTTAAAAGGCTCACCCGCGCTTGCGGTTTCAGCGTTCAAGCCATAAACGGCGCTTTTTTGAAGCGGTGAAAGAATCGCGAGAAATCCGTTCGGAAGCGATTCGTCTTTTTTTGAAAGAACTACTCTGCCTATGACTTTTGCAAGTTTCATTTTTCGTCTATAATGCAGATTATCGAGTTTCTGATTGGGCTGTTTGGGTCGCCGACATATTCGCGCGCCGCAGATCCGTCTGTTGAAACCAGCACTTTCGAGCCGATTCCGCCGCCGAACGGGCTTATGGCCACTATCGGGTCCGATATTTCAGTCCCGTTTTCGTCGAGCGGCTGGCAGAGGAAAAGGGCGTTGCGCAGCGCGCTCGGGTGCGCGCAGGCAAGAACCACATTCCCCACTATTTTGGCGACTACCATATTAGAATATATTCAGGTTGCCGACCATTACGCACCTGCGGCGGCGCGTAAAGGTTTTCGGATTTGAAATGCCTTCGCCCGTGGCAGTCGCTATCGAGTACGACAAATACCCTTCGCCTCCGAGCCCGAGCCCGGCGGTTGACGGACCGTTTTTAACAAACAGCGTCGTGTTTAGAACCCTCGCCATTTCGGTCATTCTCGTCACGTCGAGCGAGTGGATAATCGCGCTATGCCTGTAATTGCGCTCGGCTTTCGCCGCCGCGCGGACAGCCTCCTCAAAGTTCTTTACGACCACCACCGGAATCATCGGCATCATTTGCTCCTCGATTACGAACGGGTGGTTTGCGTCGGTCTCGGCAAACAGCATTTTCGTCTTTGGGGATATCTCAGCGCCCGCGGCACGAGCGAGCACTTGCGGGTCTTTGCCCACGAGCGCGCGGCGCAGCGCGTACCCGCCGTTTTTCTTTTCAAAGACCTCGCTTGTAAGCCTGTCGAGGGCGGCCGAAGATATGCGTTCGGCGCCGTTGTTTTCGAGCTCGCGCATAAAGGCGCTCGCGGCGGCTTCAGTGACGAAAATCTCTTTTTCGCCTATGCACAGAAGGTTGTTGTCAAAAGCACCGCCTGCTATTATGTCGCAAGCAGCCTTTTTCGGGTCGGCAGTTTCGTCAACAATAACCGGCGGATTACCCGGTCCCGCGCAAATGGATTTTTTGCCGGACTTCATGGCGGCTTTTACAACTCCGGGGCCGCCCGTTATGCACATTATCGCAACGTCGTCGCTCTTGGCAATCGCCTCGTATGATTCGAGAGTCGGGTTGCCCACGCAGCAAATCAAATTTCTGATGCCGAGGCGGCGCTCTATTTCGGCATTGTATGCGGATATTGCCATAACAGCGCTCTTAACGCCGCCGGGGTGCGGATTAAACACTACGGCATTGCCCGCCGCGACCATATTTATAATGTTTCCCGCGATTGTCGGAACAGAGTGAGTGACCGGAGTTATCGCGCCGATTACGCCGTACGGGGCGTATTCTTCGAGCATTATTCCGTTGTCTCCGCTATACGCGTCGGGCGCTATCCATTCGACGCCGGGGACGAGTTTTACAATCTCGAGTTTTCCTATCTTGTCTTCAAGCCTGCCGATTTTAGTTTCGTTGTATTCAAAGGCGCCCCACTCTTTTGCGTTGGATACAGTCATAGACTTTACAATGTCCACGACTTCCTTGCGCGCCGCGATTCCGCCCTTGCACAGTTGTGCGTATCCCTCACGCGCGGCCGCCGCCGCAGATGCCCCGTCAGGGAAAATTCCGAGGGACTGCTGAAATTCTGCGGGCCGGGAAGGCGCGCGCTGAACGCCGTTCATCTTTCCGATGACGTCGCGCACGATGTTGCGTATGGATTCTTCGTCCAGATTCAAATTCATTTGAATATGCCTTTTGCCGCGCGGATTGCGCGGCGGATTTTACTGTTTGTCGAATATTTTTTTAGAGTGGGCCTCGACTTTGTCCACGAGTCCGATTACAGCCGCGTCAATCGGCAGTTCTTTCATGCCAGTCGCCTGCCTTGCGCTCGAGCCCTGTGTGAACAAAACGAGCTGCCCAACTCCCGCGCCGCAGTTATCGACCGCAACTACGGTGTTTTTACCCTCCGCAAACTTCGGGGGATTTTCCCCCTCTATTGTAAGCGGGCGAAGCACGAGCAATTTGTTGCCCGTAAGTTTGTCGTCCTTTTGCGAGGATACGACATTGCCTATTACTTTCGCCAAAAACATGGTTGCGGAATGCTTTTATTTTTTAGCGGGGGCTTTGGCGGCAGCGGCGGCGAGAACCGTTTTGGAGAGGTCCTCATGGGGCCTTGCGATGACGTCTACGCTGACAACCTTGCCGACTTCCGACGCTGCGGCGGAGCCCGCCTCTATTGCAGCCTTGACGCTTGCGACGTCGCCTGTGACGTACGCGGAAACGTAAGCGCTCCCTGCGTCTTTATATTGTCCCGCGAGGGTGACGTTGGCGGCTTTGAGCATGGCGTCAACTCCCTTGACGAGAGCGGTTAGTCCTTTTGTTTCGAGTATGCCTATTGCGTTTGCCATGATGTTTTCCTTTTTTTGAATTTTAAATTTTTGAAGTCTTTGAGAGAAGTTTTGCGGCTTCGCGGGCGATTACGATTTCTTCATTTGCGCTTATTACCGCAACTTTTACCTTTGATTCGGGAGATGAAATTATTCCCTCCTTTTTGTGGACGCACGCCTCATTTTTTTTCCGGTCGATAACTACGCCCATAAATTCGAGCGGGGCGAGTATTTTCTCGCGCGTTTGGGGGGAATTTTCCCCTATGCCCCCGCTAAAGCTTATGGCGTCGAGCCCGCCGAGGTTTGCGGCGAATGCCCCGATGTATGAGCGCGCGGAATATGCCAAGACATTCAGCGCGAGAGCTGCGTCGGCGTTGCCGTCTGCGGCGGCTTTTTCGATGTCGCGGGCGTCGTTTGAAACACCGCTTATTCCGAGAAGCCCGCTTTCCTTTGAAAGCTGGCGCAAAGCCTCCTCCGCCGTTATTCCGAGCTTGCTCATAGCATACGGCAGAACCGACGGATCCAAGTCGCCGACTCGGTTGTTTTGCGGAAGGCCGCTTTGCGGACTAAACCCCATGCTCGAGCCCACCGCCGCGCCGTCGAGTATTCCGCAGACCGACGAAGAACCTCCGAGATGGCAGTTGACGAGCCTGAACGGAGTTTCGAGTTTCGCGCGGCCGTTGTTTTGGTAGAGGTATTTTGCGCTTTCCGCGGCATCTGGGCGCCCGCACAGCTCCGCAGCGCGTTCTGCCGCGTACTTGTGGCTTGCCCCGTGGAATCCGTTGCGGCATATCCCGGCAGACTCCCAGCTTTTCGGCACGGCGTACCTCTTCCATTCAGGCGCGGCCCATTGGAAAAAAGACGTCTCAAACAATGCTATGCGGCGCGCGCGCGGCAAAACTTTCTTGAAGGCACGAATCGCCGCCGCGTACGGCGGATTGTGCGCGGGTGCGACAAAGCTCATAGCTTCCAGCGCCTCCAGCACATTGTCGTCGGCTTCGCGCAGGCCGGAAAGGTCTTTGCCCAAAACCGTCTTAAAGGCTACGGCATCTACGCTGTCCGGCGAGAATCCCGCCTTTTCGAGAGCCTCAAGCGACTCCCTTATCGCGGATTCAAAGTCGGACACGCGCTCGATTCCCGAGCGGAACAATTCCGTGCACTCCCCGGATTCAGATATTCCGAAAAGGGTGTTTTTATAGCTCGTGGAGCCGACGTTTGCTATGAGGATTTTTTTCACCTTGCGCGCCGTAATTGAGCTTAGAAGCAGCCGAGCTTTGAGAGATCTTCGTGGGGGCGCGCGATGACTGCGGCCGATTCGACAGTTCCGACTTTCGAAGCGGCGTCAACTGCCGATTCGAGGGCTGCTTTTGCAGAAGCCACATCTCCGGTAAAGAATATCGCCACGAGCCCGCCGCCGACTTTCTTCCAGCCGAGGAGTTCAACGCTCGCCGATTTGAGAGCCGCGTCCGCGGCTTCCATAGCCGCTACAAAGCCCTTTGTTTCAACCATTGCCAATGCCTGTTTCATATTATCTAAAATCCTTTCAAATTAGAGGCCCATTTTTTCGAGCAGCGCCGCGTGCGGGCGCGCGATTATGTTCGAGCAGACGAGCTCGCCGACTGACTGCGCCGCCTGTGTCCCGGCTTCGACAGCCGCCTTGACGCTGCCGACGTCCCCGCGCACTATGACGGTGACGTACCCGCTTCCGATTTGCACCTGTTTCACGAATTCTACGTCCGCCGCCTTGACCATGGCGTCGGTCGCCTCCACGGCGCCGGCGAATCCGCGAGTTTCTATCATTCCGAGTGATTGACTCATATTTTGCCTTTCAATTTTTCGATTTAAAATTTTATTTTACAAGTTCGCATATCGAGGTTGGGCCCAAGTCGCAGGCATTGCCTTCGTCGGTATCTATATGGACTTCAAGTTTTAGGGCTTTATCGACCCTGCACAACACATTTTCAAAAATGGAGGCGTTTTCTCCATAGACTTTAAGCTTCATAAAGTCTCCGTTTTGCACGCCGTAAAATTTTGCGTCGTCGGGGTGCATATGCACATGGCGCGCCGCGCGGATTACGCCTTCGCGCATTTCGTAAAAACCCGCCGGCCCCATGAGCATGCAGCCGGGCGTCCCTTTGGTGTCGCCGCTATTGCGGATTGGAACTTCAAAGCCCAGCGCGCGGGCGTCGGTTAGCGCAAGCTCAACTTGGCATGCGCTTCTGCACGGGCCGAGTATTCTCAGATTTGAAATCACCCTGCTTCGAGGCCCTATGAGAGTGACCGACTCCTTTGCGGCAAACTGCCCCTCTTGGTACAAATTTTTATGCACTGAAAGTTTGTATCCTTTGCCAAATAAAGCTTCGACCGCTTCCTGCGTCAAATGTACGTGCCGCGCGCTTACGTTTACCACGAGCGGATTCGGGCCTTCCGTGCGCCTTGGAAGGGGAAGGTTCATTTCGCGGTAAACCGTCTCGCGAATTATCCGCTCTATTTCACCTCGGGGGGTATCTTTTGTAAAATTCATATTTGAAGTCGCTTGCCGAAACTTTATCCGCCGTTTTTGGACTGAGTCTTTCGGCAATATTTTGGTTTTTTACTTATGAAATTATAAAAATGTGGAATTTTCAAGAAAAATTTTAAACAATAACCCAAAAAAAACAAAAAAAACAAAAAATAAAGTGCAAAACACTTTTTAAAAAAGGAAATTTTTTTTGGATTAAAACTTTATCGTTATTTAGACACACAAAAAAAACGCCAAAGTAAATTGGCGCTTTCCACTGCGGATATGAGAAACTTTGCAGGATAAAAATTAAAATATTTTCGGCATTTACTTTTCCGCAGCAACGCTCGGCATGCTTTCCACGTACACCGAGGTTGACGGGAAGGCGAAGGACAGTCCCCTGTCGGCAATAAGCTTCATAATGGCAAAATTGACTTTCGACTTAACATCCGTGTGAAAATCGTAATTTATCTTTTTGGTATAGTATATTATTTTTATATTTAAAGACGACGCGCCAAAGCTGTCGAAGCGCGCCGACACTGAGAACGGATCGACCCCCTCCACCGAAAGAATAGTAGTGCGTATTTCCGGTATTATGTCTTCAAGCTGCTTTACAGTTGTCGAATACGTAAGCCCAATGACATCCACGACCCTCCTTGTCGGCATTCTCGAAAAGTTTTCCACAGACTCCTTCGCGAGAATTGAATTCGGGATTGTCACAAGCGTTTTGTCGAAAGTCCTGACCCTCGTCGAGCGGAAGCCTATTACTTCGACATTCCCCTCGTAAGAGAGCGTTTTTATCCAGTCGCCGACGATAAAGGGGCGGTCGATGATAATCGAAACCGAACCGAAGAAATTTGCGATTGTATCTTGCGAAGCAAACGCAAGAGCCATACCGCCGATACCAAGAGAAGCCAGAATCGCGTTTACGTTTGCGCCCATATTGTCGAGAATGGACAGCAGCGCAATTACTATCACGATTGTCTTTACGACTTTCCGCAAGAAGTTTATGAGGCTTGCAGCAGCTATGGATTTTTTGCCGAGCTTTGTTTCGGCGAATGCAAAGAAAACGTCGAACGTATTGAGGATTAGCCAAAATACAGTCGCCCAAAACGCGACAGCCGCCGCCCTGTTCAATATAATGAGCGAGCCCTTCTGGGTGACTATCACCATTGCGGCTAGATATAGCCCCATCACGCAAACAAGCGTAGTTATCGGCGTTTTTACTTTTTTAAAGAAAAGGCTTGCGAAGTTCTCAGAATCCCCGCGCTTTGAAGTCTTGTAGAGAAATTTGAATAAATACCCGAGCAGATATTTTGCAAAAATCAGCGTAACAAGAAGTATTACCGAAACGAGAATGTATTGCGCTACATACAAACCAAATACTTTTTGGGCAATAAATTGTTTGAGGGTATCGCTTTCAGATACTATCGATTTTACAAATTGCCCTATACGGCCTTTGATTGTGTAGGCTTCTTTTAGAGCTGCGCGGTCGCGCATTTTCTGCTCTTTAATATGCTCCAATTCTTCGGGAGTCAGTTTTTTTTCGGTTTCGGGGAGCTTTATTTTATCTTCGCCCGCTTTTTGAGTATCTTGGGCAGTCTTGGCAGCCTGCTCTTGCCCGCCGCTTGCAGGCTCGGCGCCGGCTTTTGCAGCTTCGGCGGGTTTCTCTGCAGATGCAACAGTCGCTTCCGCCACTGCCGTTTTGCCGTCGGCTGCTACACCTTCTTGCGGCGATTTTGCCTGCTGCGAATATGCGCAGACAGACGCCGCCATTGCGGCAACCACAATAAGAAATAGTTTTTTCATATTTATTTCGATATGTACACTACTAAATAAATGTCAATCCAGCAAACGTCCTAAGCCTCGGCGGGCGCCTTCTTCTTGGAGGCAAAAAGTTTCCTTATGACATAATAGAATACTGGTGTAAATACACACCCAAAAATTGTCACCCCTATCATTCCAAACATAACGGAAGTCCCGAGAGACTGGCGAAGCTCGAAGCCCGAGCCCGTCCCGTAAGCGAGCGGAGCCACCCCGAGAATAAACGCCAAAGACGTCATAACAATGGGCCTCAGGCGGTTTTTCGCGGCTGTGCTCACTGCCGACACAATTTCCTCTCCGTGGTCCTCGCGCTGTTTTGCGAACTCCACAATCAGAATTGCATTTTTGCACGCCAGCCCAATCAGAACGACAAATCCGATTTGCGTCATTAGATTGTTGTCGAGCCCCCTGATGTTGACGCCTATCATCGCAAACAAAATAACGAGCGGCACGACGAGTATGACCGAAAGCGGAAGCGTCCAACTTTCGTACAATGCCGAGAGCAGCAAAAATACGAATATCACGCACACCGCAAATATGTATATGGAGGAATTCCCCGCTTTTTTCTGCTGGTACGCAAGGTCAGTCCATTCAATGCCCATTCCCTGCGGAAGGATTTTTGCCGCAAGCTTTTCTATTTCGCCCATTACGTACCCAGTACTGTATCCGTGGTTCAAGTTCCCTTGAATTTCCGCGCTCGGATACAAATTGTAGCGTATAATTTTATATGGCCCGATGCCGCGCCTTATAGATACGACCGACCCCAAAGGTACGTTCTGGCCAAGGTCGTTGGGGACTTTTAGCTTGTATATGTCGTCAATATCTTTCCTATTGCCAGCCTCCGCTTGCGCAACTACGCGGTAAACGCGCCCGAGAATATTGAAGTCGTTGACATAGACAGACCCGAGGTTAAATTGCAGGGTCTTAAAGATAGAGTCTATTGATACATTTAGCTTTTGAGCCCTTTCGCGGTCGATTGTCGCGTACAGCTGCGGATTGTTTGTCGTGTAGGTTGTGTAGGCGTCTGACACAGCCGGCAGGGCGTTTATCTGCTCGATGAGCTGGTTTGTGTACTTTTCAAGCTCAAATACGCCTAGCCCTATCCTGTCTTGGACTTGGAGCTTGAAGTCGCTTCCGCTTCCGATGCCGGGCACTGTCGCGGGGGTAGTCACATTGATTGTTGCTTCGAGTATTTCGCGGTCGAGGACTTTTTTTACTTTGTCCATTATATAGTCGAGGCTCCAACCGTTTTTGTCTCGCTCTTTTCTGTCCGACAACCTGAAATTTATCCTTCCGACGCTCGAGCCGCCCTGCCCCGAGGTCGTGACGGCGTAGCGAATGCCCTCTATGTCGGACAGGAGTTTGCCCGCCCTTATGACAGCCTCCTCCGTTCTCTCGAAGGAACCTCCGTCGGGAAGCCTTAGCCATGCGTTAAAGGAGCCTCTGTCCTGCTTGGGAATGAAGCCAGTCGGGGTTTCAACGAAAATTTCCTTTGTCGCCCAAATCATTCCGCAGTACAATATGAGCATTATCAGCGAAATCCTCACCAAGAACTTTACTAACTTTCCGTAAAATTCCGCAAATTTATCAAATCCAAGATTAAAATATTTTAGTATGAACCCTATTGAATACTCCCAGCAATAGTCGAATATGCTCTTGTTTTTGTGGGTTGAGTGGCGCATAAAAAGTGCGCACAGCGCGGGAGTCAGAGTCAGCGAAACCAATCCTGAAATGATGGTAGAGGTTGAAATCGTCATCGCGAACTGCCTGTAAAACTGTCCGGATATGCCGGGCAAAAAGGCGGTCGGCAAAAAGGCGGAGCTAAGAACTAGCACAATAGCTATAAGCGCGCCCTGAATCTGGCTCATAGCCTGTTTTGTCGCCTCGCGCGCGTCCAACCCGGCTTTCATATTCCTCTCGACGTTTTCCACAACAACTATCGCGTCGTCCACTACTATCCCTATCGCCAAAACCAACCCAAACAGCGTCAAGTTGTTGATTGTAAACCCCGACGCGTACATCATCGCAAACGTTCCGATTAGGGATACGGGAATTGCAAATAGCGGAATCATCGCAGCGCGCCAATTTTGAAGGAATACTATAATCACCAAGACAACCAGTATTACCGCCTCAAAAATTGTTCTGTAAAGGGCGTTGATTGATTCCTGCACATATTCAGTCGTGTCATACCCGATAATATAATCGACGTCGTCGGGGAATGATTTTTTCATCTCCTCCAATTCCGCACGCAACCGCTTTACAGTTTCAATGGCGTTTGTCCCGGGAAGCTGGTACACGCCCATGGACACCGAGCTCTTTTGGTTGATGTATGATTCGTTGGAATAGCTGTATGCCCCGAGCTCAATTCTCGCGATGTCTTTTAAGTGTATTATGCGTCCGTCCGGCGTATATTTTACGATTATGTCTCCGAATTCGTCGGGGGTTTCGAGCCTTCCGCGGGCGTTGATTAGAAGCTCGAACGCGGCGCCCGTATCGCTTGGAGGCTGATTGAGCCTTCCCGCCGCAACCTGCGTGTTTTGTTCTTTCAGCGCGTCGATAACTTCAATCGGCGACAGATTTACGGCTGCAAGGCGGTCCGGATTGAGCCATATTCGCATGCTGTACTCCTTCGCGCCCCACACGCTGAATTCGCTGACGCCGTATATGCGGGCGAGCCTGTCCTGCATTTGCGTGATTGCATAGTTGGACAGGTATATTTTATCGCGTGTGCCGTTTGGAGATACGAGGTTGATAGTCAAAAGAATATCGGGGTTGCGCTTATAGACGTTTAGCCCGACGTCCCTAACCTCTTGCGGAAGCCTGTTTTCAGCCTGCCTTACGCGGTTTTGCACGAGAACCTGCGCCATGTCGATGTCAACGCCCGTCTCAAACGTAATGCTGATGGACCACGAGCCTTCGGAGGTAGCCTCGCTGGACATGTAAATCATTCCCTCGACGCCGTTGAGCTTTTGTTCGAGCGGAGCGAGAGTGGTATTCATAATGACCTCCGGGGAGGCGCCCGAGTACGAGCCGCTTACCGTAATAGTCGGCGGGGCGATATTTGGGTACTGCGTAAGCGATAGCTGCGAGAATGCTATAAGGCCAACAAATACGATGAATACGGAGATAACCGTTGCGAAAATTGGCCTGTCTATAAAGAAGTGGGAAAATTTCATAGTATTACAGCTTCTTTAAAACGGGTGTGACCTTCTTCTTGGGAGCGGCGCGCTGGAGGCCGTTTACGACGACTTTTTCCGAGCCGTCAAGGCCTGCCGTGACAACTTGCAGCTTTCCGACGAGTTCACCGGCGGTCACCGCGCGGTATTCGACGATATTGTCGGAGTTTACGATATACACGAAGCGTCCTACAAGGTCAGTTCCTATTGCGGCCTCTGGCACGAGCAAGCGCTTTGCCGGGGCGCCCGCGCGGAGCTCGACAGTAGCGTACATGCCCGGGTAGAGGGCGCCGGAAGAGTTGTCGATTTCTGCGCGAAGTTCTAGGCTTGAGGCGTTGAGAGTGTTGTCAACATACGTCACTTGCCCGAAGTGCGAAGGCGCGATTTCGTCAAGGAGTTTTAAGCGGACGGGCGGGCCTTGGCGCTTTTTTGAATCGATGGTGTCAAAGAGCCTGATTTTATTGTATTTTATAATGTCGCGCTCGCTGATTTCAAAGTATGCGTACACGGTATCGCGCGATACAACGCTCGCCATAAGGGTTGACGAGGCGTTGATGAGGTTGCCTTCATCGACGAGCCTGCGGCTTACATATCCAGATATGGGGGAAGTGATGCGTGTAAATTCGAGGTCGAGCTCGGCTTCTTTTAGTTTTGCCTTGTCGGATATTAAGACGGCCTCTGCGGAAAGCAGCTCGCTTTTGCGGGTTTCGTAAACTTCTTTTGAGATTGCGTTTTGGGCGAAGAGCTCCTCGGCGCGTTTGAGGTTGCTTCTTGCCAGTTCAATACGCGCGTTGGTTTCCATTACAGATGCCTTGCAGGCTTCGGCGATTGCCTGGAACGGGCGCGGGTCGATTTGGAAGAGGACGTCGCCCTGCTGGACGTAGTCGCCGTCAGTGAACATAATTTTTTCGAGGTATCCCGAGACGCGCGCGCGGATTTGCACGGATTTGACGCCTTCGATTCTTGCCGTATATGAGTCCCAAACTTCGACGTCCTTTCTGACCGGGAGGGCGACCTCGACAGTGTCTGCGGGCGGCATTTTTTTTTGCTCGTACTTTTCCTTGCAGCCGTAAGAAAGCGCCACAAGAAGAGCGAGAGTCGATGCGTAAACTAATTTTGTAAGCTGGCCTGGCATTGCTTATTTTTGTAAATTATTTATTTGCAATATGTTAGTTTTATGTACTATTTGGCATTTTTAATGCCTTGCTTGCAAAAAATAAAACGAATCCCCCATTTAGACTTTGCAAACAGTTTTATAATTATGCGCTTGTGTTTGCGCGTAATCAAGAAATAAAATGTATACGCGCGTTGAAAGTTTCAACCAAAAATTTGAAAAAAAACAAAAAATAGAATTGACTGTGCGGGCTATAAATGTCGTAATCAAAAAATAATTTTACGGGGATGTAGCTCAGTTGGAAGAGCACCACAATGGCATTGTGGGGGTCGTCGGTTCGAACCCGATCATCTCCATTTATCGTATTTAAATTCCCTGGTGGTGTAATGGTAGCACAGATGATTTTGGTTCATCTAGTCGGGGTTCGAATCCCTGCCGGGGAACATTTTGGGTCAACACCAAAGGTTGTGGAATAGGTTGATTTTTTAGATTTGTCTTT